>Ga0210384_10000980_pt1 | contig 40784 bp, 37 predicted proteins | sample IncBWH2MmetaG_FD_160574 | JGI IMG/M metagenome (GOLD analysis project Ga0210384, IMG submission 160574) | Forest soil microbial communities from Barre Woods Harvard Forest LTER site, Petersham, Massachusetts, United States - Inc-BW-H-2-M | ecosystem: Environmental > Terrestrial > Soil >...
GAGGCCAAGCATGGCGAGGCGTACGCCGAGGACTTGCCCCGCGCAGATGTGGCCGTGGCTGACGGCGGCGAGTTCGAGGTATTCGGCAAGCGTTTTCATGATAAGTGCTAGCAGCGATCAGAACACCGCAAAAAGCGCCATTAAGACTGCTCAGGAGTCCCGGCGGTCCACGGGTGCGGGCGGCGGGCTTCCTGGTAGGCGAAGACGGTCATCAGGACGGCCAGCAGGAGAAGCGCGCCGTCGCGCAAGACGGTCATGAGGGTGAGAGGTTCGGGCTTGGCGAAGCAGCCGCAGTTAATTTGGAGACCAAGAGAATAGGCACGCACGACGCTGGCGAAGAACCCACCGACAATCACGGTAATGATGGTCGCCCAAAGGCGGAGCGGCCAGCCAAGCAGCAATAAGAGTCCGAGAGCAATTTCAGCAAACGGAAGAGTTTGGGCGATCCACCTGGAGACGTTGCCAGAGACCATCTGATACGAGTCAATCTGCATAGCAAAGAACGTTATCGCCATCTTCACAGGGATTCGCGGGCTCAGATCCGGCCGGAAGAGTTTGGCGTAGCCGGCGTAGATGAAGGTGGCGGCGAGGACAATACGTCCCAACCAGATGACCATGCGGCGAAAGTTGAAGGGTGCGGACTGGAGCATCGATTCGTAACCGTCGTTACTCTGCCTGCTGTTAGCTTGCGCGTTGTTACTGTGCCAGAAGCTGGTCGAGAAACGCCTTGAAATTTTCGTAGCTGACGAATCCTACCACGGGAAAGACCTGACCGTTCTTGGTGTGAATTACGCTGGTGGGCGTCTGATTGACGGCCGCGGTGATGCCAAGTTGGCGATCTTTCTCAACAAGCGGATCGAGCGTCTTGCTGTCAACCAGCGCGTCCACTTTTTTCATTTCAGCGGGACTTAAAACGCTGGCAAGCGTGCCTTTGACGTCGCCATTGGCTTCCCACTTTTCCTGATTCTGGAAGAGCACCAGTTCCACCGCTTCATCCCTGCCGATATGCGCCGCGGCTCGGGCATAGTTGGCGGCAACCCGGGAATACGCATGTTGCTGCAAGGGGAAATCGCGGTGAATGATGTACACCTTGCCGGTGTTGGCGTAATTCTCAGCAACTTTTTGCAGCGTGGTGGTGTACAGCTGCTTGCACGCAGGGCATTGAAAATCGGTGAAAACTTCGATGATCAAGGGAGCGTTTTTCTGGCCGGTGGTTTTGCTGGGATCAACGTCGGTGATGCCGTTCACAGTAATCAGGGTGGCAGCGGGCGCAAGGGCTGGGGTCGCAGCGGCGGTCTTTTTGGCGGCCGTGGAGGTCTTGGCGGCAACAGGGGTCTGCTTCGCGGAAGCAATCTGGGTGCTTTGCGCGTTGGCTTGAACGCATAGCGCCAAAGCCAAGCCAGTGATTGCGAAAGTCAGAGACAAAGGAAGACTGCGAGTCAAAGTTTCCTCCCTAATTCGGGCCCAAGATGAAGAAATCCCCGCCAGAATATCACAAATTGGATGCCGGTTCCTGAGCCGTACGTTGGCGGGAAACTGACCCGCTACGCGAGAGTTACCGGGTGTCCGGCGGCAAGACAAATTGGAAAGAATCCTGAAATCCGGTCAGCTTAATGCCCTCTAAGCGTTTAACTATATTAGACTTACATGACATCATCAAACATCTTGACAACAAGACACTCAACCTGTAAAGTGGGCGAAGTCAAAGCGATTTAGAGCAGACAACAGTCGCTGGCCGCGCTGCGAGGATTCCTTCCGCTTGGATGGACCCTTTTGAAACGAGCAAGATGCGCTCGCCGGTGGAAGGGTTTGAGGCAAGGCTTTGGCCAGGAGAAACAAGACATGAGCAAGATTATTGGAATTGACCTGGGGACAACCAACTCGGTGGTGTCCGTACTGCAAGGCGGAGAGCCGGTGGTAATTCCCAACCAGGAAGGGCAACGCACAACTCCGTCGGTCGTGGCGATTACGAAGTCCGGCGAGCGGCTCGTCGGGCAAGTGGCCAAACGCCAGGCGGTGACCAATCCCGAGAACACGGTGTATTCGATCAAGCGCTTTATGGGCCGCCGGTACGACGAAGTGGCCGATGAGATGAAGCGCGTGCCATACAAGGTAGTGAAGGGGCCGCACGATGATGCGCGCGTGGAAATAGCCGGCAAGCTCTATAGCCCGCCGGAAATTTCCGCAATGATTTTGACGAAGCTGAAGAACGCGGCGGAAGATTTTCTTGGCGAGAAAGTGACCAAGGCGGTCATCACCGTACCGGCCTACTTCAACGACGCGCAGCGGCAAGCGACAAAGCAAGCGGGCGAAATCGCTGGCCTGGACGTGCAGCGGATTATCAATGAGCCGACAGCTGCTGCGTTGGCGTACGGACTGGAAAAGAAGAGCGACGAAACCATCGCGGTTTATGACCTGGGTGGCGGCACGTTTGATATTTCCGTGCTGGAAGTGGGCGCCGGCGTCGTGGAAGTGAAATCCACGAACGGCGACACGCACCTTGGCGGTGACGACTTCGATCAACGCATCGTGGATTGGTTGATCAGTGAGTTCAAGAAGGAACATGGCATCGACCTCGGCAAAGACAAGATGGCGTTGCAACGCCTGAAGGAAGCAGCGGAAAAGGCCAAGATCGAACTTTCCCAGATGATGGAGACCGAGATCAATCTTCCTTTCATCACAGCGGGCCCCAGTGGGCCGATCCACATGCAGGTGAAGTTGACCCGGACGCGACTGGAAGACCTGATCAAGGATCTGCTGGACCGTTCGATGAAGCCAGTGCAACAGGCACTGGAAGACGCGAAGCTTTCGCCGCAGGACATCCAGGAAGTCGTGATGGTCGGCGGTTCCACGCGCATACCGAAGGTGCAGGCGCTGGTGAGCAATTTCTTCAGCGGCAAGGAACTGCATAAGGGTGTGAACCCGGACGAGGTGGTTGCCGTGGGCGCGGCAATTCAAGGCGCGGTGTTGGGCGGCGAAGTGAAGGACATCCTGCTGCTCGACGTAACGCCGCTATCGCTAGGGGTGGAAACGCTGGGCGGTGTCATGACCGTGCAGATTCCGCGTAACACCACGATTCCGACGCGCAAAGTGGAAACCTACTCGACCGCTTCGGATAACCAGCCTGGCGTGGAAATTCACGTCATGCAGGGCGAACGCAAATTCGCCAAGGACAATCGCTCGCTGGGCACGTTCAAGCTGGACGGCATTCCGCCAGCTCCGCGAGGGACGCCGCAGATCGAAGTGACCTTTGACATCGACGCGAACGGCATCTTGAACGTGAGCGCGAAGGACAAGGCCACAAACAAGGAGCAGAAGATCACCATCACCGCTTCCAGCGGCTTGAGCAAGGAAGAAGCGGAAAAGATGCGCACCGAGGCAGAATCGCACGCCGAGGACGATCGCAAGCGGATGGAAGAGGTCGAAGCTCGCAATCGCCTGGACGGCATTGTGTATCAAGCGGAGAAGACTATCCGCGAGAACCGCGACAAGCTGTCCGAAAGCGACATAAAGCAGGCCGAGGAAGCGCTCGACGAAGCCAAGAAAGCTATGAACGAGGGCGGAGTCGCGCGGCTGCGCACGGCAACAGAAAATGTCGAGAAGACGCTGCACCGTATGGCGGAAGAGCTGTACAAGAAGACGCAAGCAGCAGGCGCTGAACACGCAGGAGCTGCAGGAGCCGGGGCAGGAGCAGGAGCATCCTCCGCGGGAGCCCCAGGCGGCGCTCCCAGCAACAAGCCTGGCGACGTCATCGATGCCGAGTACGTGGACGTGGATGACAACAAGAAGCCGAACTAATGGGGAGCCAACCCGTTGGCCAACGGCGACAAGCACTGAGTAAATGACGGCGGGGGGCGCGGCGAAACGCGCCCCTTGTGCTGTTAAACGACGCTGTTACCGCAAGAACTGGGTAAGAAGAGACGAATGCGATGGCGACGAGCGCAAAACAGGATTATTACGAGCTGCTGGGAGTGGATCGCAAAGCCAGTGCCAAGGATATTCGCAACGCTTTTCGCAAGCTGGCGCGCAAATACCACCCGGACCTGAACCCCGGCGATAAAGCTTCGGAAGAAAAATTCAAGCAGCTGCAGGAAGCCTACGACGTACTTTCGGACACGAAGAAACGCCAAGTGTACGACCAGCACGGATTCTACAGCGAGAATATGCCGCCGAACGGGTATGCGGGCGGGCAGGACGCTCCGGATTCGAACGTGAATTTCGATTTTGGCGGATTTGATTTTGGCGGGGGCGGCGGAGAAGCCGGCAGTGGATCGAGCTTCCGGGACCTGTTCGGACAGTTTTTTGGCGGGCGTCGCGGTGGGGCCGCGGTGGAACCAGATCAGGAGCCCGGCGGCGACCTAGAGTATCAGATTGAAATTGATTTTTGGGATGCCGTGCGGGGATCTGTAAAGAAACTGCAGATCACCCGCCTGGATACATGCGAGACCTGCCACGGCACAGGCGCCGTGGGAACACCGCAAACCTGCCCGGTTTGCAAGGGAACGGGTTCAGTACAACAGACCGCCGGAAAGATGCGCTTTAACGTACCGTGTTCCCGCTGCGGTGGCACCGGGAAACTGCGGACGCCTTGCCCGACTTGCGGTGGCGAGGGACGGGTACGGCGAACGGAAACGATCGATGTGCGCATTCCGGTGGGAGTAGCCAATGGCGCTCGCGTGCGAGTGCCAGGTAAAGGAAACGCGGGAACGATGGGCGCGCCTCCGGGCGATTTGTATCTGCGCATTGTAGTTCGGCCGCATCCATTTTTCGAACGGCGCGGGTACGATTTGTACACCAAAGTACCGGTGACGGTGCCGGAAACTACACTCGGAGCAAAGGTGGAAGTGCCGACCATTGATGGGCGGTCGATCGTGCGCATCCCTCCAGCAACCAACAGTGGAAAAACGCTGCGCTTAAGAGAAAAAGGTGTGCCGCACGGAAAAAGTGGCGCACGCGGCGACCAGTATGTGGAGATTCAGATTGTCGTTCCGGAGCCAGCGGACGAACGAGTCCGCACGCTGATGAAAGAGTTGGAAGAGGTTGCGCCGATGGATCCAAGGAAGGATCTATTTGCAAAGGCTGGAGTCTAGCAGAAGGTTGAGAATCATGGCGGTAAAAGCTAGAAAACGGGCGAAGGCCGGATACATGATCAGCGCGGTGGCGGAGCTTTATAAATTGCATCCGCAGACGCTGCGATTGTATGAACGCGTGGGATTGCTGAAGCCTTCGCGGTCGCAGGGAAACACGCGGCTGTATACGGATTCGGACCTGGAACGCCTGGACGTAATTTTGACGCTGGCGCGGGACATGGGCGTGAATCTGGCGGGCATCGAGATCATTCTGAATATGCGTGACAAAATGATCGAGATGGAACGGCAAATGGGAGAGTTTGCGCAAGTGGTTCAGCAGGAATTGTCGCGACTAGCGGCTACGCAGGAAAATGTTCCGAAACATGCGATCGTGAAGGCCGGGCCGAGGATTTTGCGGTAGCAAAAAAGAGATGGCGAGCGGGCAAGAAGCGCCGGCGATGGCCGGCGTTTTCCTTTTTTGTGCACAGATTTCCGAAGCAGCGTCGATTGTAGAGCGCGATTGGCGGACGTATGATGGCTTCGAGGACACCAAAAGAAGATGGTACGGGAAGATTGCGCACATTGCAGTGGAACGGGATGGAGGATGGTGGCGCGGAAGGGTGGCGTGCCGGGCAAAGTGGCGGTCCCCTGCGAATGCGGCATGGAGGAGCGCGCCGAAAAGGTGATGGACCGCGCGCGGATTCCGAAGCGCTACGAACATTGCGATTTCGAAAGCTACGTGCCAGACCTGGCGGATGGAAAGACCTGGACGGCGCAACATTCCGAATCGCTGAAGCAGGCCAAAATGCTGGCGCAAGGATTTGTGCGCGACTATCCCGCGACGGAGAAGGGCTTGCTGTTCATGGGGCCGTCTGGCGTGGGCAAGACGCACTTGGCGGTGGCGGCTTTGAAGGAATTGATTCGCCGCGGGCACGGCGGATTGTTTTGCGATTACCGGGAATTGCTGAAGGAAATTCAGGCGAGCTACAACCCAACCAACGAATCGACCGAGATGAGCGTGCTGGAACCGGTGCGCACCGCGGAGGTGTTGGTGCTGGACGACCTAGGTGCGAGCAAGCCTTCAGCGTGGGTGCTGGACATAATCGCTCTGGTGCTGAACGGGCGCTACAACGAGCGCAAGATGACGATTCTCACGACAAACTATGTCGATGAAGCCAGCGTTTGTTCTCCGGGCGCGGAGTTGCCGGGTGGCAGACGCGTGATGGTGAAGGAAGATTCGCTTGGTGATCGAATCGGCGCTCGGATGCGTTCGCGGCTCTATGAAATGTGCAGAACTGTAGAAGTGAACGCTCCGGATTTCCGCAAAGAGGCCCGGCAGGCAGGACGCGCGCGCGCCTAGCAGCCTAAGCAACGAGACCGGAAGCGTAGGTAATTCTTCTAAACCATCGGTGTCCTCGGTGCCCCAAAAAGGTCTTCGACGAGATTAGATTCGCGCCTTTACCTTCGTGAAACCCAAGCGATGTTTTAATGTTTGTCACTTAACTCGCATCGTCGATGTTGTGTAGAATATTTTGCGGAGACCCAAGATATGCCCGATGAGAGCACTAAACAAGCCGCGCAGGAATTTTTGGCCGCGCGGCTCTCCGAAGAAGGGCAGAGCCACGAAGACAAACTGAATATGGAAGCTGCGGTTGTGCTTGCTCCCAAGGTTTGGAAGAGATTCGCTGACACGGTTACGGCAACCTGCAAAGAGTGGAATGAAGTTACCCAGGAGCAGACGCTGACCTGTAAGGAAACAATTCTTGGAGATCTGCGCATCTGGTGCGCCGGTAGAACACAGCAAATGACAGTCCACTTCGACTCCCAGGCGCGTCTAATCACCATCAGGAACACGGCGCGGGAGAAACACGAGCCAGAAGTGATTCTGGCCATTGCGGGATACGCGACAGAGTCAGGGCGCGAGGCGCAAGTAGTGAGGAACGATCATCCCGTGAACATGGAGATGTTGATCCTGGGGCAGCTCCGCGTCTTGGCAGGATTAGGCCGCAGGGCGGAGTAGACCTCCCCCATCAAAAACATAACGGCGCAGCAACTGGACGTTGATTGACACAACCTTTGCGCGGCGAGTATTCTCTTAACGTTGCAGCGTTCCCCGCAACGTTGACAGCATTTAAGGTTACGTGACCGAGTGACGTTCCGCGGCGCAAATACAGGCCGACAGGACGTTACCCCTCCTTGCTCTCCTCCAATCAGGATGTAGCAGGGATTGTATCGACCAAAAATAGGGATAGAGATCCCGGAGGCAGCCAGATATGTTTTCCGACAATGAAAACCCCGTATCGTCCGCAGCAGCAGCTCCCGCACCAGAGTCCACACCTGAGAACGTAGAAAACGTCAAGAAAGAAACGGAACAGCGCGAAGCTGTGCATCAGCAGGCGCCAGCGGCCAGCGCCGCTCCGGACACCCCGGAGGCCACAACCCCGTCCACACCGGCAACTCCGCCCGTGAAGCCGGAAGAGGCTCACGCGCAGGCGGAGGCGCACGCGCAGAATACCGCCGTGGACGCCGAAGCAGCCGCAGCCGCCGAAGAAGCTGCCGGCGCGGAAGAGATGAGCAAGCTCATCGAGCAATACAGCGAACCACAGGAAGTGGCAGCGCAGAACGAGATTATTGAAGTGAAGGTAGTGGCCTACACCGAGCACGGCGTAGTGGTGGATATCGGCGGAAAGACCGAAGCGCTGATCCCCGCTTCGGAGTTCTCCGAATCGGACATTCCGCGGCCGGAACCCAATTCGACCATTGAGGTGCAGCGCACGGGAGAGACGAAAGACGGGTTCGTTATCGTTTCTTACCAGAAAGTGCTGCGCCGCCGAACATGGGAAAAAATCGAAGCGCAGTACAAAGCCAAGGAAACCATCACCGCTAAGGTTGTGGACCGCATCAAAGGCGGCCTGGTAGTGGACATCGGTGTGCGTGCGTTCCTGCCCGGTTCGCAATACGATTTGCGCCCGACGCAGAACCTCGATGGATTGATGGGCCAGGATGTCCAGGTGCGCATCACCAAGCTGAATCGCCGCCGCGGAAACGTGGTGGTTAGCCGGCGCGCATTGCTAGAAGAAGAGCAACACGCCAAGCGCGCGGAGTTGATGGCCAATCTCACCGAAGGGCAAGTGATTCACGGCACCGTAAAGAACGTGACCGAGTACGGCGCGTTCGTAGACCTGGGCGGGCTAGACGGATTGCTGCACCTGACGGACCTGAGCTGGGGCCGCGTGCGGCATCCGAGCGACGTGGTAAAGCCGGACCAGGAGCTCGATGTAATCGTTCTGAAGTTTGATAAGGATAAGCAGCGCGTGTCGCTGGGCCTGAAGCAGCTGACCAAGGATCCCTGGGTAGATGCGGCGGAACGCTATCCCGCGGGAGGAAAGTACAAGGGCAAGGTAGTCGGCGTGGTGGACTACGGGGCGTTCGTGGAACTGGAACAGGGCATCGAAGGCCTGGTCCACGTCACGGAAATGAGCTGGGCGAAAAAAGCCGCGCATCCATCGAAGATCGTGAAGGCCGGCGAAGAAGTCGACGTGGTGGTGCTGGACATTAAACCAAGCGACCGCCGCGTATCGTTGGGCATCAAGCAGGCACAACCAGATCCATGGTTGCTGGTGGCGGAGAAGTATCCCGTCGGCACAGTGGTGACCGGCAAGGTGCGGAACATTGCGGAGTTCGGCGCGTTCATCGAAATCGAAGACGGATTCGACGGGCTGGTGCACGTCGGCGACGTGAGCTGGACCGGCCGAGTAAAGAATCCACACGAGGTGTTCAAGAAGGGCGAGCCCATCACCGCGAAGGTGCTGCGCATCGATCCGGAAAACCGCCGCGTTTCCCTGGGCATGAAACAGGTAAACGACATCTGGGGCGATTGGTTCAAATCGCACAAGGTGGGCGATGTGGTGAAGGGCAAGGTTTCCCGGATTGCGACCTTCGGCGCCTTCGTGGAGCTGGGCGACAACATCGAGGGTCTTTGCCACAATACGGAAATCGAAGAACGTAAGCGCCGCGACGAAGGCGCTTCGAACTTCCGTCCGTCCACCGGACCGCTGAAGAGCGCGGGGCCTCTGGAGCCTAACAAGGAATACGAATTCAAGATCATCAAAATCAGCCCGGAGTCGCGACGCATCGGGTTGAGCTACCGCGCTGCCGTGAAGCAGCAGGAGCGCAAGGAGATCGACCAGTACAGGGGCAGCAAGTCGTCGTCGACCGCGACGATTGGCGACGTGATGAAGCAGAAGCTGGCGTCACGCTAGGCCGAACCTGGCCGGCGCGGCGACACGGGTTCATTCGTAAAATTCATTTACCTGCGGGCCATTTTAATGATACGAAGAGGGGCACCAGTATGGGCGATGTCCCTCTAAGTCGCCGTGCTGCAAGAAGTTGTGTGGCTGGCGCGCGCACCATCGAAGAGGCAGGAGACGATGACGACAAAGCAACCCACGTTGACGAAGGCGGACTTGATCGAGGAAGTGTTGCGGGTGACGGAACTTCCACGTAAAGAGTCCGAGACCATCGTCGAGACGATTTTCGAGAGCATCATCGACGCGCTGCAGAAGGGCGACAAGATTGAGATTCGAGGGTTCGGCAGCTTCCGCACCCGGCAAAGGCGCGGGCGCATCGGGCGCAATCCCAAGACCGGAGAGAAAGTGGACGTGCCGGCAAAGAAGATTCCCTTTTTCAAACCCAGCAAGGAGTTGAAGGATTTCGTGAATACTCCGGAGACCGGACATGCTGCGGGAACGCCGGCGCAAAGCGAAGCGCCGCATTCGTAGGCGATGCGCTTGAGATTAATGTTTGACCGGCGCCCCGAGAGGTTCGGGGCGTTTTCGTTTTGGAGTGCCAGAGATTCCTCTTAATCCGTAAGCGGCGGCTAGCCGCCGCACTCTAAATATCTGATATCTTTCGAGCGCTGCCTCGAATCGCCGATGCGGCGTCAGGTACGTAAGGACATCCGATGGATTATCTTTGGACGCCGTGGCGCTATCAATATATGGAGCAGGTCACGCAGGGGAAGCAGCCTGACTGCATCTTCTGTGATGCGCTGGCGCGGAGCCAGGACGAGTTGACGCTGATCGTGGAACGCGGAAAGCACTCGTTTATCATTCTCAACCGGTTTCCGTATACCTCGGGGCACGTGATGATCGTGCCGTATGCGCATGTCGCAGAGCTTGGGTTGTGCTCACCCGAAACACTGCAGGAAATGATGGCATCGGCGCAGCGCATCGAGAAGGTTTATCAGGCGGAGTACAAACCCGACGGTATGAACCTGGGAATGAACCTGGGCCGCGCGGCCGGGGCCGGAGTAACCGGCCATCTACACTTGCATGCACTGCCACGATGGTTTGGCGATTCGAACTTCATGACGGTCACGGGCGAAACGCGAGTGCACCCGGAAGACCTGGCGATGAGCTACAAACGGCTGCAAAAGGCGCTGCGTTCCTAGTGATGCATTCTTAGCCTGACGCGCTCCCCATGTGACAATGAATTGTGAGTGGCGATAGAATCGTTTCGTCAAACGGCTGTTTGAATGGTCGCGGGAGAAACCGGCGTGAATCTGGAACTCAGCGAAGAACAGCTACTGCTGCAGAAGACGGTGCGGGAATTCGCGCAATCGGAAGTAAAGCCGCTAGCGAAGGAATTAGACGAAACGGGGAGATTCCCGCGCGAGTTGATTGGCAAGGCGGCAGAGCTTGGACTGACCGGCGTAGCTTTTCCGGAGGACCAAGGCGGAGCGGGTTTCGACCACATCGCCTATTCCATCGTGATTGAAGAGATTTCGCGGTGCTGCGCTTCTACGGGGGTGATTCTGAGTGTGCAGAATTCCCTTTTCTGCGATCCCATCCACCGCTACGGTACTCCCGAACAGAAGAAGAAGTTTTTGCTGCCGTTTGCGCGCGGCGAAAAAATCGGGTGCTACGCACTGACGGAGCCGCAAGCCGGTTCGAATGCCGCGGCGTTACAGACCAAAGCTGTTCAAAAGGGCGATTCGTACGTAATCAACGGGACGAAAGCCTGGATCACCAATGGCGGTGCGGCGGATGCGGCGATTGTGTACGTGAATACCGATCCGGCCAAAGGCGAAAAAGGCATTACCGCGATCGTGGTGGAAAAGGGCACGCCGGGCTTCCAGGTCGGCAGGGAAGAAAAAAAACTGGGCATTCACGCCACCGCCTGCAGCGAGTTGGTGTTCAACGATTGTGTGGTGACGATGGCCAATCGCATCGGGAATGAAGGCGAAGGATACAAAGTGGCGCTTTCGACGCTGGATGGTGGACGCATCGGGATCGCCGCACAGGCGACCGGCATCGCGCAAGGCGCCTTCGACGCGGCGTTAAAGTGGTCGCAGGAGCGCATGGCGTTCGGCCACCCGATTTCGCAGTTCCAAGCGATTCAATTCATGCTGGCAGATACGGCCACGGAGATTGACGCGGCGCGATTGCTGGTGCGCAAGGCGGCGTGGAAGCAAGATAGCGGCGGGCGTTTCAGCCTGGAGGCTGCGACGGCAAAATTGTTCGCCAGCGAAATGGCTACACGGGTGACCCACAAGGCCATACAGATTCACGGCGGCTACGGGTACAGCAAGGAATATCCGGTCGAAAGAGCCTATCGCGACGCGCGAATCACCGAGATTTACGAAGGCACCAGCGAGATTCAGCGGCTGGTGATTGCCAGTTGGTTGTTACGTAGCTAACAGGTTATGACGCGGACTTGCTGTTAGCCGTTTGCAGACCAACCCGCCAGAAATCCATCGGTCGTTCCTCTCGTCCTCCCGAATAATCGAATGAGCGCAACTGTCAGGTATTCGATGGAGGGTTCGCCCTGCTGCGGCGAATGAAAGCATGTTCGAAAGCGTTTTTCTCGTTTCCGCAATTGGCGTCGGACTTTTTCACCTCGCGATACCCGTCGTGGTGCGAGCTACCTATCGCTTTTCCGCCCGTTGCCAGGGCCGGCGTCTGAGTGTAAATCAGCTGCCGGAACCGACAGCCGAGCTAATTGCGTCGCGTATGCCTACCTTGGAAGCACTCGGATTTCACATTGCAGGTTGCTGCGATTTCGGGCAACTTACGATGGAAACCCGGACCATTGTCGCCAGCTTCACGCATAGCCAGACGCAGGAATCGGCGAATATTTGGCTTTCTGTTTCGGGGCACCAGGCGTCCTCCTATTTGGAATTTTCCACTCAAACACCTAGCGGAATATTATTGGAAACAAATTCGAATGGAATTTTGCCGCTTGCCCCCGAAAACCAGGAGATTCGTGTGTTCCGTTTTCCAGAAATTCTGGAAGCCGCGGAGTTGTATCGGGTTCACCGGCAGATTGTCGCAAAGTATAGCGGCGGCCCCTGGATTGAAGATGTGCCGCAAGGTGATGGGATCGAACGCATCACGCGCACTATCGAAGGTTATGCCCCACGGTTGTGCAAACTGGGTTATTTACGCGTCTCCGAAAATGGCGATTCCTACGGATTGACGTGGAAGGGCGCGTTTCGCGTGACCCTGCATGGCATCTGGCCGGTTTCCTCGATTCGCAGATTCGTCGCGGGGCACCAGATGCGCAATGAGTTGCGCTCCTTGGAAGTTCACGGGCTTACGCGTCTGCAGAAAGTCTGATCCCCTGCCTTCACAAAGCAGCGGGCACAGCGACGTAGTATCCTGACCAGGTGCTGGAACTGGACTCGGGCCTCGAATTCAATCCCGCTAGCGATGCAGAATTCTTTTCGCTTCTCCCCGCGAAGCCGGGAGTTTGCCTGATTTTCGCGCAGCAGGCGAATGCGGAACCTTATTTGATTCGCACCGCGGACCTGCGCCGTCGCTTGCAACGGTTGCTGGGCCCTCCAGATCCGACAACCAAGCGATTGAACCTGCGGGAATTTGCACGCGAAGTGCGCTACCGGGAAACGGCCTCCGCGTTTGAGCAGACGTTGACGTATTACAAGCAGGCGCAGCAGTTTTTCCCGACACGTTACCGGGACATGATGCGCGTGCGCCCGGCTGCAGTCCTGAAGGTAAGCCTCCGAAATGCCTACCCGCGATGCTTCGTAACGCGGCACATTTCCGTGGATGAGTGCGGCTTGCCCAATGGGGGGGCGTTCTATGGACCCTTTGCGTCGCGGCGTTCCGCGGAAGCGTTCGCGGAAAAGTTTCTGGATCTTTTCAAGGTACGGCGTTGCCAGATTAAGATCCGGCGCGATCCAACCTTCCCGGGCTGCCTGTATTCGGAAATGAAAATGTGCCTGGCGCCGTGTTTTGCGGGGTGCTCGAAAGAGGAGTACGACGTGGAGGTGAACCGGCTGGTGGCTTTTCTCGACACCAACGGGAACTCCTTGCGCACGGCATTCGAACAGGAGCGGGAACGCGCGAGCGAAGATCTCGATTTCGAAAAAGCCGCGTCCGTTCATAAGAAATTAGAAAAGCTCGATGAGGTACTACGCGGACGAAGCGAACTTGCGCGCAGAATTCAGGACCTGGATGCGGTGATCCTGCAGCGCGGCGGAGACAACAAGACCATCGGATTGTTCGCGGTGAGAGGCGGGAAAATCGCGGAGCCTTTTTTTCTGCGGTTCGAAGCCACCAGCCAGCCGGCTTCCGCGGAAGAAACAGTGCGTGACTACCTGGAAGGAATCACCAATCAGGAATTACTGCGCGTGAAGAATTCGCGGCAAGCCGGCCGCGAACTCGGAGAGCATCTGTGGCTGGTCACACGCTGGTTTCACAGCAACCCGCGCGATGGAGAGATTTTCTTTCGAGATAAAGACTGGCCGTACCGGCGCATTCTTCGCGGTTGCACGCGATTGTTGTCGGCAAAACAGGAAACGCCGGAACAGACAGATGTCGCCGGTGCAAATTCGAATAGCGAGGAACGCAAATGAGTCACGGGGCAACAGCAGAAGGCACCAAGCGGTACGCGGAAAAATTTCAGGGCCACGCCGCGCCCGGCCACTTCCGGCAGGCACAGGGGCGGACGGTTTCTTCACTGGGGATAGGCACCTACCTGGGCCAGTCCAACGAAAGCACGGACGCCAGCTATGCGGCTGCGATCGTTGCCGCCGCGGAAGTCGGCATCAATCTATTCGACACCGCGATCAATTACCGGTTCATGCGCAGCGAGCGCAGCGTTGGAACGGCGCTGAAGGTGCTGGCGAACAAGGGATTCCAACGCGACGAGTTTGTGGTGTGCACAAAAGGCGGGTACTTAACGCCGGACGGAGCAATGCCGCCGGACCCGAATCAATATTTTTTTGACGAGTACATCCAGAAAGGCGTTTTGCACGCAAAGGAAATTGCCGGCGGCAGCCATTGTATGGCGCCCCGTTTCTTGGAGAATCAGCTTACGCGAAGCAGAAAAAATCTTGGCGTGGAATGCGTGGACGTCTATTACCTGCACAATCCTGAATCCCAGCTGAACGATGTGGCGAAAGACGAATTCTTGAAACGCATCCGCGAGGCGTTCACTTTTCTGGAATCCGCCGCGGGCCGCGGGCAAATCCAATTTTATGGGCTGGCCACCTGGAATGGATTCCGCGAACAGGGCAAGGCCAATGCAGCGATGCAGATGGAGGAATTTGTGCGCATCGCGAAGGAAATCGCGGGCCAGCAGCATCGCTTCCGCTTCGTGCAACTTCCCTACAACCTGGCCATGACGGAGGCGCTGACACTGGGCAATCAAAGCGTCGCGGGACAATCGAAGACCATGATGGAAGCCGCGAGCGAGTTGGGCGTGACGCTGGTGGCCAGTGCATCGCTGTTGCAGGGGCAAGTGGCGCAAAATCTCCCGTCGTTTGTTGCGGACGCGCTGGGGCTGGACAATGACGCGGAACGCGCGCTGCAGTTCGCGCGATCCTCGCCGGGCATCACCGCAGCTTTGGTGGGAATGGCGCGCACGGCACACGTAGAAGCGAACGGACGATTGGTGCAAGTGGAACCGGCAGGCGTAGCCGAGTTCAGCAAATTGTTCGAGCGCGGCGAAGGGGCTTAATAGTCGCTCTTCGTCTTTGTAGCGGCCTTGTGCTCTACCAGACAAAGGAAAGGAGGCCGGCGTCTTCGAGGTCCTTGCTCTTGAGAGTTTAGGCCTCGCCCTGAACGGAAAGCTCGGAGTGGCGTTCGAGTAACCAGGTGGTGATGGCCGCGTCCAGTTCGTGCAAATGGCCGGCAAAGAAGTGGTCGGCGTTTTCGACAATGACCAGGCGATTTTCCCCAGGTAGTTCCTCAACCAGCGATTCCACTTTGCCGCGCGCACCGAATTTGTCATTGGCTCCGTGCACAAACAGCTTAGGCTTGGCGCATTCACGCAAATAGTGGAACTCCGAACTGTTCACCGGGATTCCCAAACCGATCAATTCCTTCACGCGTGCATCGGCACAACCAACGCTCAGCCCTACCCAACTGCCAAAGCTGAAACCGGCTAAGAGCAGCGGAAGGGTGGAAAATTCAGCGGCCATAAAATCTACCGCCGCCTGCACATCGCCTTCTTCTCCGCGGCCTTTATCGTGCGCACCGGCGCTCAATCCCGCTCCGCGAAAATTAAAGCGAAGAACTGGAACGCCAGCGGCATCCAGAGACTTCGCCGCCTGATAAACAACTTTATTGTGCAGCGTGCCGCCGAACAGAGGATGCGGATGACACACCACCGCGGCGAGCGTGGCAGGCCGGGAGCGAATCGGAGTCCACAGAATGGATTCGAGACGTCCAACAGGCCCATCGAGAAAAAAAGTTCGCGAGTCGTGTGCAGTGGGCATGGACAAGAAGGCCCGTAGGAAGTGTACCCGAAAGAAAACGCGCTCCGGCAAATCCGAGCGACAAATAAAATCGCCAATATAAAGGCTTTTTGCCGTGGTTCTATACCTCCCACTACGGAAACAATACGTACTAGACCCACGATTTCGCGCATTTCGCATTGCAGTTTCGCAGACCGGATGCTACTTTTGCGCGAGTTGTAAGCAGACAGGGGGCCCGTGTGGGCGATCTTTCCGACCGGCGCGAAGCGCGACGCTTTGTAATGTCTTTACCCGTGCGCGTTTTGCCGCGCGACAACAATAGTCCGGAACTGAAAGCGCAGACACGTGACGTGAGCTATCGCGGACTTTATTTTCATGCCGACGCGCGATTCGAAAAAGGCAGCGAGATTGATTTCGTATTGACCCTGCCGCAGCAAATCGTTTCCGCTGGGGACGTCAATATCAAGTGCCACGGAAAAGTGGTTCGCGTGGATACCACCGACAACGGCAAGATGGGAATCGCCGCGCGTATTGACCGCTACGAATTTGTGCCCGCCCGGTCCGCCGCCTGAAGAACGAGCAGCACACCTTGTAACCTTGTAATCCACCGATCGTTCCCCGTTCTTTTTCATTCCGCGTAGAATAGAGACGTGCACAGCCGCGGCGCGTTCACACTGCGGCCAACAGGGGATTCAGGATGTATCACTACAATCCAATTCAGGCGCTGGAAGAATTGCAGGAAGAAGCGCTCCTGCCGCATCCGGTAAAACTACGGGACATGATCCTGCGTAACAAACTGGGACCGCAGGATGCGCAAGTGCTGAACCAGGAGTTTCAGGATTACCTGACGCGCTTCGGCGAATTGCAGAAAGTGGCGCGCGGGATTCTGGAAAAACTGGCCGCCGGGCAGCGTAAGTCCGCATGAACCCAAACCAGGCGCTATGAGACGCAAAACACTGCTGATTGATGCCGACGATACCCTCTGGGAAAATAACGTTTTTTTCGAAAAGCTCATCGAAGATTTCATCACACTGGTCGAGCCCTGCGGCTACAGCCGCTCGTATATTCGTCACATCCTGAATGAAACGGAGCGCAAGAATATCCGGCAGTACGGATATGGAGTGCGAAGTTTTGGTCGTTCGCTGGAAGAAACGTATCTGAAACTCGCAGATCAGATGGCACAACGCACCATTCTGGCGCAGGTACACACGCGGGTGGTGGAGCTGGAGCGCACGCCGCCCAAGATTCTGGATGGAGTGCCGGAAACCCTGGCGTACTTGACCGAGAAGCATCGGCTGATTTTGTTCACAAAAGGCGAACCCGCAGAACAAGCTGCAAAAGTGGAGCGCTCCGGACTGCAAGGGTTTTTTGAGGCGATTGAGATCGTTGCGGAAAAAGATGCGAAGACCTACACGTTGTTAGTGAACAAGCACAAAATCGTGAAAACGCACGGCTGGATGATCGGCAACAGCCCGCGTAGCGACATCAATCCCGCTATGGCCGCCGGATTGAACGCAGTGTATATACCGCACGTAAATACCTGGCAGCTGGAACATGAAACGGTGATCGCGGGTTCAGCAAAGCTGGTTATCCTACCGGAGTTCCGCGAACTGCGAAATCATTTCTAGCAACCGTGAAAAAGACGCAGGGAGGATCATCCGGGTGATTGCGAGATGAGTGCAACTGCAAGCGGGCCGAGGGTGGCGGTGGTGGGCGCGGGCGCGGTGGGTGGTTATTTTGGCGGAATGCTGGCGCGCGCGGGAGTGCCGGTGGTGATGATCGGCAGGCCTGCGTTTGTCGCGGCGGTGAAGAAAGAAGGCTTGCTGCTGGATACCGTGAATTTCCGCGAGATCGTTCGCCCAGAAGCGTCGACCGATATGGCTGCGGCAGCCGGCGCCAATTTTACGCTGTTTTGCGTGAAGGCCACCGATACCGCCGCAACGTCCAAGGAATTGGCGAAACACATTGCGCCGAGCGCGATTCTGGTGAGCCTGCAAAACGGTGTGAACAATGCCGAGGAAATTCGGGCAGCATCCGGATTGGAAGCGCTGCCTTCGGTGGTGTACGTGGCCGCAGCAATGGTGGCACCGGGACAGATTAAACACTTGGGGCGAGGCGACCTTGTGGTTGGGCCAGCCAACAAGAAAACGGAATCGATAGCGAAGCTCTTCGCGGATGCCGGCGTGCCGTGCCGCATTTCCGAGAATCTCCCCGGTGAATTGTGGACGAAGTTGATCTGGAATTGCGCTCTGAATGCGATTTCCGGGCTAGGCAAAGCGACGTACGGCGAAATTGTGAGCAACCCGGATGCGCGCCGGCTTGTGGAGGAGCTCGTCGATGAGGTCCTGGCTGTGGCAAAGGCAAAAGGAATTCATCCGCCCGGGCTGGAGGATCCGAAGGTCGCGCTTGCCGGGGCGTTCAAGGTTGCCGAGCAGATGAGTGGGACACGTTCCTCGACTGCGCAGGACATGGCGCGTGGTAAACGAACGGAGATCGCTTCTTTAAATGGTTACATTGCGAAGCAGGGTGCGGAGCTAGGCATTCCCACGCCGGTGAATCAAGCTCTGTACACGCTGGTGAAGCTGCAGGAAGCGAATTTTCCGCAGAGCTAGCGGCGTTCCGGGGCGCGAAACGGGATGTGGACAATAGCTTCCAGAGCAACCGGCTGGCCTTCTTTCGTCGCCGGTTCGAACTTCCACTGGCTGAACGCCTGAACCGCATTGGCATCGAGCTGATTGTCTACTCCGCGTACTAGCTGGATGCTGTCCACGCTGCCGTCCGGACGAATCACACCGTACAGAATCACTTCGCCCTCGACATGATCTGCGGCCAGCGTTTGCGGATACTTCGGATCCACTTTTCGCAAGGGCACCGGGCCGCTCACATCGCCGGCGCGCGACATTGCTGAACCCAGACGCAATTCGGAAAACCGAATGACCCAGCTGCCCGTGGCGCTATTCACGTTCGGCATATTCACGTTCATGGTGTAGATGTGCCGCGAGGCAAAAATTTGTTCGGGCTTCGCTCCCGGCGGTAGAGCGGCAAAATTCGGCGGCCCGTTGCGCACCGGTTCCTCTTCCGCGTTGGAATCCTGACGCTTGACGGAAGGGATGGAGCGAGACAAATTCAGTTTGCCGGAAGCAAGTCCCGAAGAAGTCGCGTTCGGTTTCGGGTTGCCGCCGCTGATCGTGATGCCGATGGAATTGTTGCCTGTCGCAGAACTTGCGGAAGCTCCTGCTCCCGTTCCGCCGGGCTTGCCTTCCGGGGACATGGCCACACGAGCGGCGAGATTGCCCGCAGGCGGCGCAACCGGTGCGGCCGGACCGGGCGTGGACGAAAGCGCGATGAACGTTCCGCTTGATCCCGTCGCAGCGGCGGCAATGCCGGGGTCTTCCGCAGCAGCGGGAGGCTGGCCGTCTTGTGTTTTGGACGCTAGACGAGGCGCGACGCCGGCATTCACAACAAGTTTTGGCCGTGCCGGTCCGCTCGTCGATGCGGCAAGATTCAGCTCGGCAATTCGCTGCTCCTGATTGGTGATCTCCGGCACTGGAGTTTCGCGCGTGGCTATGGCCTTGGCTTTACGCGGACGCAACCGGGTGATAGTTTGCGGGTCAATGGCAATACGCGGGCGCGGCGGCGCTTGCACCGATGCAATCTGGACGGCGTTGGCCATATCTGGAAGGAATTTTGGCGCTTCCGGCGGCGCCGCGGAATTGATCAGCGTTTGCCGCGGATGCGTTGGACGCACGGGATCGGTATGGATTCGTTGGCGCGGATGCAACGCCTCGGGCTCCGGTGTGGCCGATGCGTAAGCGGACTTTATTGGCGTATGATGCTTCTCGCGGGGAGCGTTAAGCAGCGGGAGATCTTCGATCGGGCCGGCCCAGGTGAGCTGCGTGTTATCGAACGCGGGGTTATGCCGTGGAACCGAAGTGAACGGCGACCACGGAAGCTGAAACAAAACGACATGCAGCAATGCCGCCATAAGGAACGTCCAGCGCTCCATACCGCCCAACAGACTGTCTTGACGAAAAATCTTCAGTGCCGGTTGGCCCTCTTCAGCGGGCACCCGCTGGAACAATACCGGCAAGGCACTGAAAAAATTCTGGTGGAAACTGCTCCAATCGATGGCGAAGCGAGGCTCCACCGCACCGGGCAGGTCGCCGGACGAGCGTGCAGCGTCGGTCTGGCCCAAAAGGTCGAACGGATTACTGTAAAACGATGTCGCCATGAATCCTTAAATTATAACGTGACCCTGTAGTTTTTTGCCTTTGAGAAAGGTCGATATCTTAGACGGGGCCATGCCCGGCTGTGTGCTGGGTGCACTAGAAGATAGATGAAGATACCACGCGAGGGGTTTACTCGGAATGGCCTATCTCCCGGGGGCCGGATGTGTAAAACGTGAGGCTGGCGTCTCCCTGTTGCAGGATACGGACCGCGTGCAGGCGGCCTTGCGCCTCGGGAAGATCGAAGGAGCGCCGATGCTCGGCGATCACCAGGCCGCCGGGATTCAGCAGCGCGGCGCCTCCCAGAAACTCGAGTATCTGTTCGTACTCGTGCGCGGCGGCATAGGGCGGATCGAGAAATATGATATCGAATGCAGAGGAATTGGCGCTTTGCTCGGTAGCTAGTTTCTGTAAGCCGCGAAGAGCATCGATGGGAAGCACTCGCAGGCCCGAACGAATCTCCAGTAGTTCCAGATTCTTGCGAATGAGTTCGGCCGCGGGTCGGTGATTTTCAATGAAAACTACTTCTTTCGCGCCGCGGCTGATGGCTTCGATGCCGATCGTCCCAGTACCGGCAAAAACATCCACAAAACGGCTGTCTGCGATGCGGTCTTGAAGAACATTGAAGAGGGTTTCCCGCAAGCGATCGCTGGTCGGGCGAAGCGTCAAGCCCTTAAGGCTTTTGAGCTGGCGGCTGCGAAAAGTTCCGGCGATGATGCGCATGAAAGATTCGGCGGCGTGGCCTCAGCCGATACGAGCGAGATGATAGCGCCTTTGCCATTCCGCGGGTAGCACGCGAAGGGTGCGTTGTAGCTCGAATTTTTGCGAAGCCTCTTGCACAAGAGCAAACGCTTCCTTTCGCGCGAGTTCCAGAATATCGCGGTCGCGCAGCGGATTGGCGACGTGGAAGCCGAGTTCGCCGGATTGTCGCGTGCCGAAGAACTCGCCCGGGCCACGAATCTGCAGGTCAGTTTCCGCGATTTCGAACCCATTGTTGGTGCGCACCATGGTTTCCAGGCGGGCCTGCGCGTCTTCGGTCATGCGCCGCGGACCGATCAGAACGCAGTGCGATTTTTGCGCGCCGCGTCCGATGCGCCCGCGCAATTGGTGAAGCTGCGCCAGGCCAAAGCGTTCGGCGTGCTCGATAATCATCACGGTTGCGTTGGGAACGTCGACGCCGACTTCCACGACCGTGGTGGCGACTAGGATCTGCACCTCATTGCGGCGGAATTGTTGCATGACCGCTTCTTTTTCTTCGCTGGAGAGGCGTCCATGCAGAAGACCGAGCTTTAATTTTGGAAAAACCGCCTGGGAAAGTCTCTCGTACTCCTTGATCGCCGCTTTTAGTTCCAGTTTCGATTCCTCAATCACCGGATAGACAATGTAGCCCTGACGGCCGGCTTGCACTTCGCGGCGTAGTGATTCCCACACGCCGGGGAGATGATTTTCGGTGGTAAGCCGCGTTTCGATGGGAGTGCGTCCGGGCGGAAGTTCATCGAGTATGGAAACGTCCAGATCGCCATAGAGGGTGAGTGAAAGCGTGCGTGGGATGGGCGTCGCCGTAAGCACAAGCACGTGCGGCGCGTGGCCCTGCTTGGCGGCTTTGTCCATTAGGCGCTTGCGTTGTAGGACACCGAAGCGGTGCTGCTCGTCCACGGCCACGAAACCCAGGCGTTGAAATTCGACGTTGTCTTCGATGAGCGCGTGCGTGCCGATAACTAGGTGCGCCTTACCGTTGCGGATTCTCTCCAGCGCCGCGATTTTTTCCGCACGCTTCAAGCCGCTAATGAGCAATTCCGCATTGTAATTCCCCGGTCCGAGGATGCGGCGCGCGGAAAGAAAATGCTGCACCGCGAGAATTTCTGTGGGCGCCATCAACGCTGCCTGACATCCATTTTCAATGGCGATGACCGCAGCCTCCATGGCGACGATGGTTTTTCCGCTGCCAACGTCGCCCTGCAGAAGGCGATTCATAGGCACGGGCTTTTCGAGGTCGGTGGCGATTTCGGCCAGAACCCGTTTCTGCGCTCCGGTGGGCTTGAAAGGCAGGATGCGCTTCAACGCTTCGCGCACTTTGTCTTCACGAACACGGAAAGCAATGGCGTTTTCCTTGCGTTCGTTTTTGCGGCCTAGCGCGAGGCTCAGTTGGTAGAGGAAAAACTCCTCGAAGATCAGCCGCTGCTGCCACGGTGACCGAAACAAATTCAGCGCATCGAGTGATGCTCCGGCTTCGGGAAAATGCGTGTGGATGAGCGCCTCGCGCCGGGAAGGCAGGTTCAGTTTTTCGCATAAGCCGGCGGGAAGGATGTCGGGAATATTGTCATCAAGATTCTGCAGCGTGGCGTAGATGGCGCGGCGAATCATGCGTGAGCTAAACGTGCCGATGGCTTCGTAGATCGGCACGATGCGGCCCATTTCCGCGGAGTCGACACCCTCAGCGCTGAGCACTTCGATCTGCGGATTCACCATTTCCCGGCGCGCGGGGCGCAGTTTGTCGACTTCTACCTTACCGTGAAGGATCAGTTCCTGGCCGGGTTTGAGGCGGCCCTCCAGATAGCCGCCGTGAAAAAATTTGCACGGCAACGAGCCGGAATCGTCTTGCACCAACAAATGATAGATGGCGTCGCGGCCGAACATGCCGCGAACCGCCTGGCCGCTCATCACCCGCGCCCGCAAGGTGTAGACACCGTACGGTTGGAGGTCCTTAATTTTCGAAAAATGGATGCGGTCTTCGTACCGGAATGGCAGGTGGTACAGCAGGTCTTCCAGCGTATGGATGCCGCGTTCGGCGAGGACTTCGGCCCGCTGCGGGCCGACTCCTTTCACCATTTGTACGTTGGTTTGCAGGCTGACTGACATGCTCTCTTCTTTTATATCATTCAGGCCGCGAACCTCCGAATAAGCGCCGCTTTTCGTGAAACTTGCGCTGCTGGCCTGGGTATCGATAGAGTGTGCGTCTGCGGTCCCTGCGCCACGGAGGGTTCCTTGGCAGATGCCCGGTTAAGCGGTTCGGAAAAGCGCGCGCTGATCTTGTGGATTTTGTGCGGCGTGATCGGCGCAGTTTTTGCGCAGAAATATTTCCTGCAGGCCTTTCCCGAGGCTTCCGTTGATTTCAAAATTTCGCGCAGCGAAGCACAGAATCGCGCCAGGAATTTCCTGCAAGCACTCGACGAGAATCCCACCGGGTATCAATCCACCATCGATTTTGGGGTGGACGAAACCGGCAAGACCTATCTAGAGCGCGAGCTGGGTCTGAAGCAGGCCAACCACCTGATGGCCAGCGACCTGGACCTCTGGTATTGGGAAGTGCGTTATTTCAAGCCACAGCAGGAGGAAGAGTTTCGCGCGCAAATCAGTCCCGCCGGCAAGGTGGTGGGCTACGAGCACAAAACTCCCGAAGCGAAACCTGGAAAATCGCTGAGTCGCGAACAAGCGCAAGCCGAGGCTATAGAGTTTCTTGAGAAGAATGTCGGCCTGGACCTGAGCCACTGGAACTTTTTGCCGGAAGAGGCCAACTCTGTAACGCGGCCCAAGCGCCTAGACTGGTCCTTCACCTGGGAAAGAAAAGATTTCAAGGCCAAGGACGCGCCATATCGCATTTCTGTGCAACTGCATGGCGACAAGATTGGCGGCATGCAGGAGTTTCTGCAAGTCCCCGAAGCATGGAAGCGCAGCTATGCAAAACTGCGTTCCACCAACAATTTCTACGGAACCATCGCGCTGATTCCATTTGGCTTTTTGCTGGGAGGCGCGTTGTGGTTGGCACTTTCACTGACGCGGCGCGGGCAGACGACCTGGAGCGCAGGTTGGAAGGTCAGCGCGGCGGTGGTGGGCATCTACCTGTTGATGGAATTGAACCAATGGGATAGCCATCGCGCAAACTACGACACCCACGACGCCTACGGCACGTTTGTGCTGCTGACCGTGCTCGGAATACTGCTGGCGGCGTTGTTCCAATTCGCGTTGCCCATTCTTCTGAGCCTTCCCGCGGGTGAGCCGCTGTATCGCGCGGCACAGCCGGACAAGCTGCGGCTGAGGAAAGCGTTTACGTTGCGCGGGTTGCGTTCTAAAGAGTTTTTTTGCGCCGCGCTGGTGGGCCTGTCTATGGCCGCCGTGCACATTGGCTTCATCGTGGCGTTCTACATGATCGGAAGCCGCTTGGGTGTGTGGGCCCCGCAGGACGTCAACTACAACGACATCGTGAACACGTCGTTCCCGTGGATCGCAGGCGTAGCGATCGGCCTTGTGGCCGCTACCAGCGAAGAGTTCCTTTTCCGGCTATTCGCAATTCCCTTCCTTCACAAATTGACCGGCTCGCGCGTTCTTGCAGTGATCCTGCCGGCATTTTTTTGGGGTTTTCTGCACAGCGCCTATCCGCAGGAGCCGGGCTACATTCGCGGCCTCGAGGTAGGCCTGATCGGAATCGTGGCTGGCCTGGTGATGCTGCGTTGGGGAATCGCAGCCACGCTGATCTGGCACTACACCGTGGATGCCACGCTGGTAGGCATGTTCCTGATTCGCTCCGACAATTTGTATTTTAAGATTTCCGGCATTGTGGTTGGCCTTGCGGCGCTTGCTCCGCTGGCATTTTCCGGCGTGACCTTTTTGTTGCGCGGCAGGTTCGAGCAAGTCGACGATCTGGCTAACGCCGCACTGCCCATACCGAAAATCGAGCCACGGCAACAGACTCCCGTAGTGCAAGAGACGATTTCAGCAAAGCATTACACCCCGCTTTCGGGCGGAATGATCGGCTTCCTGGCACTGGCGCTGGTAGTGGGTGGTTTGCTGGCCTGGCGGGTGAAGCACGAATCTATCGGCGACTATTTGCGTGTGAGTGTTGACAGCCGTGCGGCGCTTGAACGCGCCAACGCTGTGCTTCGACTATATGGGATTGATCCGCGCAGTTATCGAAGTTCGGCCACGATGGTGGATACGACCAATCCCGCTGCGAACGAGTTTCTGCGGCGGCGGATGCCTGTTGCGGAGATCAACAAAATCTACGCGGAGCGCGTGCCGGGCACATTGTGGAGGGTGCGCTATTTTCGCGATTTGCAGCCCGAAGAGTATGCCGTGACCCTGCGCCCCGACGGAAGAGTGCATGCGTTCCGTCACACTCTGGCCGAAGAAGCCAAGGGCGCAAATCTAAGCAAGGAAGATGCGCTGGCCATCGCTCAGAAGTATCTGACGGAACAGAAGCAGATCGACCTGACTGGCTGGAAGCTGGTGGACGCAAATTCCGAGAAACGCCCCGACCGCACGGATCACTCGCTGACGTGGCAGCAAAATACGCCGCTCGACCCAGAAACAAAGAGCCCGACGGCCGGGTCGACGGAAGACCACGCGTATGCACGAATGGATCTCGAAGTCTTGGGTAATGAGCCTGCGAACTACAGAACCTACGTAAAAATTCCGGAAGAATTCGAGCGCCAACAGCAAGACCGCACTCTTGGACGAGCGCTGGTGCTCGTAGGCCAAATTCTTGTCTACGTCGGGCTCGCCGTGGCCGTGCTGGTGTTTTACTTCAAACGGCTGCGGGCGCAACCCCCCGTTCGCATGCCATGGCGCCGTTTGCTGTACACGGGCCTCGCGGGGCCGGCCGTCTTTGCGTTTAGTTTCCTGTTGGGGCGCGGAATCCCGGCGCTGCTGGCGCAATATCCCACGTCCATGCCGATGCGGCTTTTTCTTGCCACCTCCGCAGTAGGCATATTCATTCTCGCTGCACTGGTTCTGGGCGGTGTGGTGTTACTTTTCGGCCTGGCTTGGCATTTTGCTGCGCGCGCCTATGGGGAAGATGCGTTGCCATCTTGGTTCGGAATGCCCGGCGTGTATTACCGCGATGCATTCTTAATCGGAGCGTGCAGCACAGCGGCGCTAATTGGACTGGAAAAGTTGCTGGCGGCAGCAAGCGAGCACTGGTTCACAGCACATCGCGGCACGCCTGCGAGCTTTGGAGACTCGTTCGATGCCATCCTGCCTGCGGCAATGGTTCTCGGGTCCGTCCTGATGCGCGCGCTTCTCTACAGCGGAATCTTCGCGCTGGCAGCGGCGTTTCTTGGGGCGGAATTGCGCGTTCGCTGGTTGCGCTTGCTGCTGTTTTTCGCGCTGGCAGCAGCAATCGTTTCCGGCTGGGGCAATGGAGCAGATTTCCTGAAGCAATTCCTGGTGTCCTGCGTGCTGTTGGCATTCGCGGTCTTCGGAATCCGCTGGTTAGCACGATTTAACGTACTGGGTTGGTTCCTGGTGGCTGCTTGCGTGGGACTCGTCAGCGGCGCGTCACAGTTACTCAGACAACCAAACGCCTTCTACCGGACCGAAGGCTACATCGTGGTGGCTGCCATTATCGCGCTTCTCGGATGGCCCTTGCTGGCTTGGCGGCTCGACGGAAGCAAAGCCGTATCCGCGTCCACCCAAGCCGAGAAATAGTCCTTGCGGCAGCCGAAGCGACTCGCGCATCCTAGTGGCAGTGGTGGACCCGGCCGCGAGTGGTCAGGGAGTTGCGCAGTGCTTACGGAGGGGCGTAGCCTGCGTCCAAGTAAGATATCGGTAGTGTAGTCGCGTCTATCGGTGATTGCCGACGGCCTATCGTCTTCGGACGGAGTGGAATAGACCAAAATCGGCAAAGAGAAAGCGAATATGCCGTCTCCCCGTTGGGCCTTGGCTGTTGCCAATCAAACTGGCCAATCCGGCACCTGCAGTGCCGCTGTGGCCACGGTGATCCCATTGGCCAAACTAGAGGAGCGCGCACTTGTCGAAGAAGCGCAGGCGGGAAACCGCCAGGCCTTCGAAGAACTAGTGCGCATCTACGACCGCGATGTACTGCGGCTGGCCCTGAATTTGATGAAGCGCACGGAAGATGCGCGAGACGTTTACCAGGAAGCCTTCCTGAAAGTTTACCGGAGCCTGCACAGATTCCGCTTCGAGTGCAGCTTCTACACCTGGCTGTATCGCATTGTCACCAACGTATGCCTCGATCATTTGCGCCGCCGCCAGTCGCGTCCGGAGGATCAGGCGCCGGAATCGCACTCAGCAAGCTACGAAGAAGGCACCGCCGATTTCTTTGAGCGGCAGAAAGAACATCGCCCCGGGCTCGACCCCGAGCGCCACTTGATGGGCCGTGAGATTCAGACTCGTTTGGCGGAGGCCATGTTGAGACTCTCCCCGCGCGAGCGGGTTGTCTTCGAAATGAAGCATTACCAGGGATTGAAATTGCGCGCCATTGGCGACGCGCTGGGAACCAGCGAAGAAACCGTGAAGAACTCGCTTTTCCGTGCGACCCGCAAGCTGCGGCAGGAATTGGGAGAGCTTCGATGAGCGCCGCGGATACGCGCAAGTCATGTGACGCGATCGGGCCACTGCTATTTTTCTATGTTTGCGATGAAGTGAACGAGCAGGAACGCGCCGCGATCGAACAGCACGTCGCGATTTGCGCCGATTGCCGCGAATTCCTGGAAACCGAACGGGCGTTGCAGTCAGAGCTGGCTTCCCTTCCGCAAGCAAGCGATCAGCTGGACCCCTCGGAAATTCTCCTTTCGCAGTGCCGTAGCAATCTCTCCGAAAAACTCGATGACCTGCATGCACCGGCGGCCAAGGAAAAGTGGCTTTCGCTTTTCTGGCTGCGGCGCTGGTTCACCGTTCATCCTGCCTGGAGCGCCGCGCTGCTGATTCTTTTTGGCCTAGTGACGGGGGTGCAAGGCACGCAGTGGCTGACCGGACTCAATAATGCCAACGCGTTGGATCAGGCAGTTAACGTGCGCCCAGCGCTAAAGCTGACAAACGAGCAACTTTCCACGATGGCTATAACCGGAGTGAACTTTACCTCCGATCCGGATGCCGGCCAACGACGCGTAAGAGTGCAGTTGAGCGCGGAACAACCGGTGGAATTGACCGGCGGCCTAGACAATCAAGATGTGCGGCGCGTGCTCACGTTTGTGGTGGGGAATGGCAAGCAATTCGATTCCGGGCTTCGCCTGGATTGCCTGGACGCGTTGAAGACCCTCTCTGGCGATGTGGAAGTGCGTGGAGCGCTGCTGTCCGCGGCGCGCAAGGACCAGAATCCCGCTGTGCGGCTGAAGGCTTTGGAGGCGCTGCGCGATGCGTCCTCCGACCATACCGTTCGTCTAACTCTGCTGGATGCTCTGCATCACGATTCCAATCCTGGCGTCCGCGTGGAAGCCGTAAACCTTCTAGTGCGTTCGCTGGAAGCGGAGAATGCCCGCGAGCAGAACGATTCCGCGCACAGTGACAAAATGGATGTGCCCATAGTTGAAGGCGAGCAAGACCTCGATTCGCTCAATGGCGTGTTGCGGACTTTGCAAGTACTGCAACGCACGGATCCAAGTCCGTACGTACGCTTGCGGAGCGCAGCAGCCCTGCGCGAAATTGGCGATCGCGACGAGCAGTAATCGCCAGAAAAGTTTCAGGAAGAGTTCAATGCATGCAAGTTGATTGGCCCAATTCGGCGCGCGCACGCGGGATTCGCTGGGACAAGTGTGCGTTCGCTTCGATTCTCGTTGCGGCATTCGCGCTGTCCGCCACAACCGCTCGCGTTGCGGCGGAAAACACTCCGCCACATGCCGCCGCCGACCACTCTGGTGAGATTGCCGCCGGCTCGGTAAACGCCTTTATCCTCGCCGCGGATCTCGGGTCAGTGCAGATTCAGACTCTTCCTGCGGACGCGAATCCAGTGGTGCGCTATTCCGTGCATCTGGAAACCGATGCGCGCCAGCCATCCGCCCAGGCGCTGCTCGACAAATATTCCCTCACGGCGCGAAGAACAGCCAACGGCATTCTGCTTTCCAGCACACTCCCTTCGACACGCAGGGGCCCGGACAAAAATGCGCAGTTCTGGGTGCAGTTCGTGGTTATGGTGCCGGCGAATTTTTCCGTCGAAGTAACTACTGGTGCCGGTGATATCGAGACTTCGGATATCGGTGGCCGGGCTGTGCTACTGACCGAAGGCGGAAACATCCGCACCGGTAAAATTGGCTTCGCGCTCGCACAGATGAACGCTGCGATGAATTCGGGCAGTCGTATCGAACCGATTGGCGGAACGATGCGCGAGCATCGGCGCAGAGACAGATCCGTCGACGCCTATGAGCTAGAGCGGCCAGCTGCGAAAGTAGAAACCAAAGGCGGACACATTACGCTCCTGGATATTTCCGGTGACGTCGACGCCTACACGGCGGGTGGGCACATTCAGGCTGGAAATATCGGCGGCAATGCCAGTTTGCGTACTGGCGGCGGACACATTCGCGCCGGCCAGATAAAAGGTACTGCACGGCTGGAAACCGAAGGCGGAAACATTGCTGTGGGCGAAGCCGGCTCGCAGGTTTCCGTACGCACCGGCGGCGGGCAAATCGATTTCGGCGAAGTGCATGGGTCGGTTAGAGCACAGACGGGCGGTGGCGGAATTCGCGTGATGTATGTCGCCGGCCCGATGGAAGTGGAAACCAGCGGCGGCAGCATCTGCTTGACGCGCGTGGTGAACACCGTCCGCGCCGCAACAGGTACCGGCACAATCACTGCGTGGATCGCGCCCGATTCGCACGAAAGACAACAGTGGGTAACGTTGCCGGGGCCATCGCAATTGGCGTCGAGTAGCGGCGATATCGTCGTCTTTGTCCCGCGAAATTTGGCCGCGACGATCGACGCCATGGTCGAGGCCGGCAGCTCCGCGAGCATCGAAGCCGATCCTTCCCTGACCATGGCGATGTCCATGCAGTCCCCCCAACAAGGACAAATTCACGCAGTAGGTATGTTGAATGGTGGCGGTTCCACGCTGCGGCTGCGCACGGCGACCGGCAAGATTCGACTGAAATATATTGATGAGGAAGTGCCGCTTCGTCAATCGCTTCTGCAAGAGCAAAGACAGCGCCTGGCAGCGAAGCTCGGCGAAGCCATCGAGCTTTCCGGTGCGACCAGCATGGATCCCGCAATGCGTGAATCACCGCCTGAAGGCACGCCTCCCGAATTCAAGGGCGACTGGTTCGATCAGGTCCGTAACCGCGTGGAAATAGCCATATTGGGCGGTCTCCGGGAAGACCCTGAGGAATTCAAAAAACGGCTGATTAATTCGCCTCCGCCGGAGTATCCTCAGGTAGCGCAGCGCGCAGGCCTACAAGGTGTGGTGCGGCTGCAAGTCCGGCTGAAAACCGATGGAACTTTGGTTGTTGAAAAAGTTTTGGAAGGTGAACCGGCGCTCGTCGATGGGGCCAGTGCGGCGGTAAAGCAATGGCGGGCGTATCCCGAGCTGTACGGCGGCAAGAAAGTGGATGTGATCTCGGTACTGACGTTTAATTTTCAGTTGCGCTAAATCGTGCTGGGTGTGCGCGAGTCGGATTTGGTGTGGTCCCCGGGGAAAGATTCGGGCTGGTGTCCACGAAGGAGGATGTATGTCGCTTCGCTCCGCAGTTCGGCCCTTTGGTGTATTGGTCCTTGCGGCGTTGGCATTTGCCGGAACGCGTTGTCTTGCTGGCAACACGGAATTCATGCAGCGCTATCACCTCAAGCCCGGCGGTTCTTTTGAACTTTCCAACGTGAACGGCACCGTGCGTATCGAGGCCTGGGACGAAGATGTGGTCGAGGTGCGAGCAGTAAAAAGCTCCACCGACAAGAATTCGAATCTGGATCTGGTCTCCATTGATATCGATTCCAAGCCGGATGCCCTTTCGATCTCCACGCACTACCCGCAGGAAAAGGGTGTGGAGGTTGCCGTGGATTACACCATACATGTTCCGCGCAAGGCCCTGCTTAGTCACGTCAACACCGTGAACGGCACGTTGAGCGTGATGGAATCGGACTCCGTGGGCGATCTGCACACCGTAAACGGCAACATCGAAGTGTATGGCAGTAGCGGCAACGTTCACGCGCATACGACCAACGGCAACGTTTACCTCGAGTTGAAAAATCCATCGGATGCGCGTGGCGCTCAGGCTGAAACCACCAATGGTTCGGTGATGCTGGCGATTCCTGCGAACATTCAGGCGAATCTTGAAGCCCGCTGCATGAACGGAAGTTTTACTTCGGACCTGCCGGTGGAGATGCAGGGCGCGGTGCAGCCGCGGGTGCTTCACGGCAAGCTTGGCCATGGCGGGGTGCCGATACGACTTGGCACGGTGAACGGCGCCATACGAGTTGTCGCGCTTCGCGCCGCGATCTAAGAATAGTTTTGCGCACGCCCTAGGACTTCGCTGGCCATAGTGTATCCGCCAGCGGCCAATCCGTCTCTTGTTGGCTTTCGAGCTTTTCTGCATAAATCTTCAACCCGTCGTTGATACCGTTACGCGATTTCTCCGTCTAAACAGACAAAGGAGGAAATCGATCCATGAACATACAAAACCTTGGGACCACCCTCTGCGCCGGCGCACTGGGAGTGACCCTGATCGCACTGCCGGGAGCTTCCGCTGGAAGGCAGGAACCCAGCCAAGAATCCACGAAGGAGCTGCGTGCGAGTGAGGCCCATTTGGAAAGCCGTGCCAAAAAACTCGCGGCCGAAACTGCCCGCGACGTTCAGAAAATTCGCTCTGGGGGACTGCTCGATGATGAAGATATTTCTATCAGCGATGATGGCGATGTTCACGTTCTTATGGGCTCCAACGGTGGCTGGCTGGGTATCGGCGTCGGAGAAGTGAATCCCAACAAGGTGAAAGAACTGAAACTGCCGGCCGAGCGTGGGGTGCTCGTCGGCAAAGTCGTGTCAGACAGCCCTGCCGCAAAAGCTGGACTGAAAGAAAACGATGTCGTCACGGAAATTAACGGGCAGCGCGTGGAAGGCACCGAGCAGTTTCGCCGCATGATCCGCGAGATTCCTCCCGGACGCATCGCGCAATTGACGGTTTGGAGAGACGGTCGCGCGCAAACGATCGGAGTTACAGTCGGCAAATCCGAGAACCATCGAAGCATGTCCAGGGTTTTCTCTACACCAGGCAATTTCGCGTTCAAACTCCCGGACGTGCAGGTGTTGCCGGAAATTCCCGAAATAAGTGATTCGGACAATTTCGCATTTTCGTTTTCAGCTCGCCCACGGCTTGGGATCGATTCGGAGACCTTGGATGGCGATTTCGGAAATTACTTCGGCGCGCCTGAGGGCCAGGGTGTGTTGGTGCGCAGCGTGATTGCGGATTCACCGGCGGCGAAGGCGGGCCTGAAAACGGGCGATGTGATCACCAGCGTGAATGGCGATCGCATTCGCAGCGTTGCTGAGCTACGGCAGAAGGTCGCCACGAAAGGCGAATCGAATAGCGTAAAACTGGGAGTCATCCGCAATAAGACCGAAATATCCGTCATGGTTGAATTGCCCGCACCACCGAAGCCCGAAATGCATCGGCTATCGGATCACGCACAAATTTAGAACGTCCGGCAGCGCTGGCTCCTGCCGCCGTTGTTGTGGAAAGATCTCCCGCAGGTAACACGCCGGCGAAACACCAGCGCTACCGCTATCCCTTCTTGCCATATTTGCGGAAAAGACGAAATGGCCGTCTCACAGCATCCCACACCCAGGAGCGTTTGTGCTCCTCACCCTCGACCCAATCCTCTTCCGTAGGCGCGAGCGACAAACGCGATAAATAAGCGGCACCAGTCACACCGCCACCAGCCATTCGGATTCGGAACAGCGCGCGTTCGTAAAGAGCGGGCGGCGTGAGGCCAGCCGTCGGCAGCCAACCATGAATCTGCGTGCAAAGCGGCTGGACCTCCTGATCATCCAAGACACGATGCTGAATATCGTCCGGAAGGTTCGCATCGAGCAGATGCTTGGCAAGCTGCAGGCCAACGCACAACATTCTCTCCGCGCCCACTTCTTCTGCTTGGCGAAACAGCTGGTCCCAGGAGATTTCCCGATTTCGCGCGATGATCAGCGCAATGTCCGCAATCCACATCAGGCGCTCCCAAAAATGCTTGCCACCGTGAATGCAGTTGAGGAGCACCTCGTCTTCCACGCTGAGCGCGGGAATTTGCCGACCGTCTAGCGGCACCACACGCCGTCGCGAGTACATTTCTTCGATGCGCATGGGCTGCGGGTAATAACGAAAAGTAGGCTCTGTGTGAAGCTCGATCAGTTGCGGCCGTCCGGCGCGTTTGAAAACGTACTCGCCCGGTAGCTTACCCGCCTCGATGGCGGTTTCCGGTACGTCCGCCTCATATCCGAGGCGGTGCATGCATTGTGTTGCCTCGAGAATTTGCCGGTGACGCACAATAAGATCCAGATCGCCATAATTGCGGGTTGCCGGGTCGCCGTAGGCAAGCAGCGAAACGATTGGGCCCTTCACCAGAATCGCTTCAATGCTGCTTCGCCCAAACTCGTCCAGGATTTCAAATAGATCGGCGGTCAATCCCAATACAAAAAGCTGCTGAGTACGCATGCGGGACTGGAGCTTTTCCCTGAATGTGCCGGGAACGCCTTGTACCGGCGTCAGCCTTTTGGAAAGCAGACCCAGGACGCCGTGCTCGTCTGCAAGTTCCAGAAGCAGATCCCAATCCCTTATCGCAGCACAGGCAGACGCGAGACTTTGCTGGCTTGCCGTGGGTGAAGCGCAAACACGTAGAAATCGCCACTCGTTCTCGATGGATTTGCCATGAAATTGAAGCGTTTCGTGCAGAGTAGGCTCCAAACTGTTTCGGCCAGTGTACACCGGCGTCCCGGTGACCCGCGGAAGGTTGAACGAAGAGTTCGGCAGGCGAAAAACCCCATGGACGCAATTGCAGCAGCCGGATTGCGTCCTTATTGCTCCGCAGGAACCGACTGAGCATTCTCGATTATCAGGTCACACAGCGCGCCAATTCGGTGCGGGTCTGCATGAGGAATGATTCGCCTTACCGGCACCGAATCCACCAATCTGGCGAGCACATCAAATTCCCTTGCCTGCTGCTGCGTGTCCGGCAACCAGTTCATGTAGGTATTCCGCACCAGTTCCAGTAGCGCTTCTTTACCAGACAATTCCTGGCTAAACGGCGCGCCTTCGGAATCGGTTCGCGCGCCAAACAGGTAGACCAGTCCAAGCGGCACACGCTGGTCGAGGAATTTGGCGCGCCCTCCGTCCAAGGGCAAGTAGCGTTTTTCCCACGAAGGAGTCAGCAAAGGCAAGGCTTCTTCCGATCCGAGCAGCATTTCCACACTATGCGGCCACAAGCAGACGCGTGGATACCCGGGAATGATCTCAAATTGCCCACGGATCTCTGCCAGGGGAACGATATCCTCGCTACAAACTGGAATTCCGCGAAGGGCCAGCGCAGCTGCGGTCGTTGATTTGCCCATCCCTGCATCACCCACCAACGCAATCGCGCAATTGCCGACTCGAACAGCGCTAGCGTGCAAACAGGTTCGATGCCTAAGTCTTAGAACGAATCCCATTATCGGACCGAGGAGGTAGGTAGCTAGGTCCTCAGCGGTCAGCGGAGGGAGGCACGCGCCCCAGACGCGGCGGGCGTCGCCAGTGACGACGAAACGCGTGCCGTCGCCGTAGGCGAACTCGTAGGCTTGCTTTTCTCCATGCTCTGTGAGGACGAATGTTGGCGCCGGTGAACCGTCTGTTGATTTGCGACGGATCACTTCTGCCCCCGGGACCGCAAGATCCGCGTTAACCCAATAAGGGGATGGGCCGCTTTCAAATTGTAGATCAGGCTGCAGGGTGGTACTCGGTTGTGCTTCGAGCCCAGCGATACTTATTGAGGAATTCAATCCGAGGCCATATACGCTATAGGAATGGGTCACGATCTTTAAGAAGGTAACAAAGAAAAACGTGTGGGATTTGCTTAGCCAGCGCGACCGCTGCGGGCCTTGTTTCCACTGCCGCCGTCTCTGACACCTGAACGGCCAGCGGTGAGGGTCATTTCCGTTAAATTCCCGTAAATAAGCAGCTTGGGAGACTGATAAGGCTTTTTCACAGGTTTTGCGGCCGGCCGCATGATTCGCGCCCCTCTCATTTCACTGTACTCAATCCACTATTCATTTTCAATGTCTTTCAACCAGTAGTCCAGCGCGAGCGGGTACAGATTATCCCATGAAACTAAACCCTTTGGGCCATTTAAAGTTTTATGCCAACTTGACCAATTTACGAATGATTGAATATGGGGAGAGGGTTTGTCTGGATATTCAGGACGCCACCCTCGAATTGCCTGAACGGCTTCCAGTGGATCTCTGGCCAGAACGGTCTTTGGTCGTTGAAGGATGGCCTCAGAGAGATGGCTCGTGAGGGCTTTTCGGACAAGCTCTTTGTGCACGCACCAGGGAACCGGGGGCAAACGAAAAAGGAAGCGGAGCACGCGGAAGTCCAAAAGTGGCGCCCTGCTTTCAAGGGCCACCCCCGTCCAGCCTGCGTCCTCGTCCTCAAGGAGGTTCGACCAGTAGGCGCTCTGCAGAGCGCTGTAAGCCCCGGGATGAACCGGGTGTTCCTGGACCAGAGGTCGTTTCAGTGCGCAGAAGCGCTCAGGTAAATTTGCCTCTCGTTCGAATTCGGGAATAAACCAAACTGGGTATTTCTCGTACTGGTCCTTACGCCGAAAAAAGCTCTGCAAGCGAGTCCGAAATCCACCGCGCAAGGGAGGAAAACTCCCGTGGGACAGCATGAAACCCCCGAAGCTGCGAATTATCTGAACCCAGTTACGATGTTCGACGAGATTCCTTAGGAAAGGCCAAGCCTGCCCGGTTAACACGTCATCGCCGCCGTTTCCAGAAAGAATTACTCCGGAGTATTGGGCAATCAGAGCACTTTGTTTTTGAACGCGACCTCCGAACAGCTCACCCCAAGGCTCGGGAGTTGAGAAAGGGGTATCCAGCGGGAGTACGTCCGAATCCTGGACAATCTCGTGAGCAAGTCCGAGATGATTGGCCGTGATGGTTGCAAAGCGCGGTTCTGGATCATCGAAGAGCGCTTGCCAGCTCACTGTGAATGCCTTAAGGGCGTTCGGCCAGGCCTGTTTTTGTCTTAGCTCCACGGCGATGGCACAGACCGAGGCGGAATCGAGTCCACCGCTCAAATACAGAGCCGTCGACTGTCGCGGCAACCGGTCCGCCACGGCTTGTCGCAGAAGTTCTAGATAGGCTTCCAGATATTCTTCTGGACGTTTTAGATAGACGGGTTCCTCGATGGGCAGCGCCAGGAATCGCTGCACCTCCACTTGTCCGTGGTGGTATCTCAGCCGATGTGCCGGTGCAAGGCGATGAATATCTCGGTACACCGTCCGGGATAAGTCAGCGCAGTAACCGGCAAGAAGAAAATCGCCGATGAACACCGGATCGAGCTCCGAGGAAATCCCAGGCAGGCCACGCAGAGCGCGGAGCGTGTTTGAAAAATAAAAGGTCCCGTTCGCCGTAGCGTAAAAAAAGGGCCGTGCACCCACAAAGTCGCGCCCGCACCACAGAGTGTTTTCGATCGCATCCCAGAGCGCGAAGGAATAATCGCCGAGAATCTTTGGCAGACAGTCCGGCCCCCATTTTTGCCACGCCTGCAACAAAAGTGCGCTGTTAAGATTGCCGTGAAGTTCAGCGGGGTTGCGACTAAGCTGCGCAGCCAATTCTTTCTTGCCGTCCAGGCGAATGTCGCCAATAACCCATTCGCGCGAATTCAAAGTTGCCGGCTGGGTTTCTTCCAGCTTGCCAGCGGCAGTGTGGGTTGCCGCGAAACAAAACCCATTTCCAGGGTTAGTCCAGATGGCTATGGTTCCGGGCCCACGAGAGTCCAATCGCTGCGCATGGATCTGCAAGGCCACGGGGTCAAACGGTTCGGCGTTGTCGCGTACAACACCGAAAAATCCGCTCATGATGGCTCCGGGGGAGTGTTTGCGAATTCACGCTCGAACGGTGCATAGTGCTCGTGGACCGCATCGGTTTCATTGAGCGCTATACCATTGCGTTCGACCCAGGCGTGCGCTTCCAGGCGGCCTGCGTTTTTGCGAACACCGATCTTGATTGCCGAAGAAATGTTTTGCTGTTGCAGCAGAAGCCACAGTGTCAGCGATTGCCCTAGACAGGTGGCCTGAAATGGCCCGAAATGCGAGGCGGAACGCACCATTCGCGCAGTTTTCGTAATGCCTAGCGCGACTTCTTGTTGCGTAGGAAGCTTTTCAGGGTATGCCATCGAGCGGGAGTGCAATGACGCCTCCGTTCGCGCGTATCCTCGCAAACGAAGAGATAGCGCAATCCGCGGCAACAGCCGGACGGCACGCCAGAACAGTGCACGTGACTGCCCGTCCAATGCTCTATACCGACGGAGTCGTTCCCACATCTGCAGGTTCAACGTTCAATAGTCCGTTTTGCACCAGATTGCTGAGGAGTTCGGAAAGGTGAGAGCGAAGCAGCACCGGTTCCACTTCGAATTCTTCCAAAAGCTTTTCATAAGCATCTTTGATCGACGGGGACTCCGCCAGGTGTTGCCACATGCGCGTTCCGGTGGAGTCCAGGCCGAAGTAACGCTCCGTCTGCAGATTCAGAAGCACCGACTCGCCATCCAGATGACGGATCAACACATGCTTTGGGACCACCGTGCGATTCTCGAACGCAACCATGCGCATCACTCCCATCGGATGCAGTTTTCAACTTCCGGGTACTGGGCAATTGGGCTGCCGGTTATTTTACCGGTGTTCGCTGTTGGCGTCACGCTCGCGATTTCGGTGTCGGGCCCGCATTGTTTTCTGGACTCAGACACGCTATAAATTCGCACGTGAGTGTTCACGCGATATCGGTCGATTCCCTCGAAAAATGGTTTCCTCCCTCCAGCCGCGGATGGCGCGCGTTCTTGCAGCCATTCGCCTCAGCCACGTCGGCGGCGTTGCGCGGGATCGCGTTCGAGGTTGCTCCCGGCGAATCGGTGGCGCTTCTGGGCGCGAACGGCGCCGGCAAATCGACGCTGTTGCGCATTCTCGCGACCCTGCTGATTCCCACGCGAGGTAAAGCGTACGTCGCCGGCCATGACGTGGTGAATGCGCCGCGAGAGGTTCGCCGCAATCTTGGCTATCATGCGGGAATGGATTTGGGTTTTTATGCGCGATTGACGGGACGCGAGAATCTCCGATTCTTCGCCAGGCTGAATCATCTCCAGAACGAACTCATCGAATCGCGAACGAATTTTCTGGCCGAGCGATTCGAACTTACCTCCGCGCTCGACAAGCAGGTTCGCATGTTGTCGTCCGGCACAGTGCAAAAGCTCAGCCTGGTGCGCGCGCTTTTGCACCAACCGAAAGTATTGCTGCTCGATGAACCAACGCGCAGCCTGGACGCCTTCGCCGCGGCCAGCTTCCGCCGTATTCTAAAAACCGAAGTGTTAGGCCAACAAGGTTCTTCGCTCCTCTTCGCGTCGCATTCCATGGAGGAGATCGAACTTCTCGCGGACCGGGTGGCTGTTCTGCACGACGGGAAGCTCCTTGCTTTCGATTCTCCCGCGCGCCTGAAACGTGATGCCTCCGCCGCGACCCTTGAAGAAGTTTTCTTCCGCCTGACAGGCCACGGCGTTCCTTCGATCGCGGAGTCTAATCCCGCATGACCGCACAACTGTGGAATCTATGGTTGTTTTTTCAGCGCGATCTTCGTATCGCCAGCACCTATCGCAGTCCGTTCATGCTCGAAATCGTCCAGGCGTTGTTTGGGGCGGCGCTGTTCTACTACGTCGCGGAGTTTGTAAATTCGCCGGAACTCCGCCATGCCCTGCCGCAGGGCACCAGTTACTTTGCGTATTCGCTGGTCGGGTTTGTTTTCTTCGATTACTTGAGTGCGGCGCTGGATTCGTTCGATCGTAGCCTGGAAGACGCGCGGGACGCCGGCACGCTGGAGCCATTGCTGGTAACACAGGTTACGCTGCCGGTGGTGTTGATGGGCTCAGCTGTGTATCCTTTTGTCGCGACCACCTTGCGCATCGCCGTATACATCACCTGGGGCGCGTTGCTTTTTGGTTTCCCGCTGCGCCAGGCCAACTGGATTTCCGTCATCGCCGTGCTGGTCGCTACCTTGCTGGCGTTTTCCGGGCTGGGCGTGCTTTCGGGCGCATACCTCCTGCTATTCAAGCGCGGTAATCCTTCGAAATGGTTCTTGCTGGGTGTCTCGAGCGTTGCCGGCGGAATGCTGTTTCCGGTGAATATTTTGCCGCCGTGGCTGCAGTTCGTTGCGCGCTTGAACCCGGTTACCTACGCGCTGGAAGGTACGCGCGCAGCACTTCTGGGAGGAGCTTCGCTGCTTGCCGTCGAACGCCCGCTTGCCGTGCTATTGCTGTTCGCGGCTGTTCTTCTCCCAATCTCAATCACGGTGTTTGGCTGGGCACTCCGACGCACAAAAGTCACCGGTACGCTCACGCATCGCTAGCGTCAGACGCAAAAAAAAGGCCGGCTACGAGTGAAGCGGTAGCCGGCCTTTTCAGTACGTGTAGTGGGTTACGACTTCTTTTTCTTGTTGCCGGTCTTCATATCGATTCCACCGGTAATCTGTTGCACCTGGTCCAGGCCTTCCTTCGCTTGTTTGCCCCAGGTACCGTTGGGATCGAGGTCCATGGCCTTCTGGTAGGCTTCCACGGTTCCCGGCTTCAGGGTCACTTGCATTTTGTCGCCGATCTGTTTGTAATCCGCGGAGGCTACCAGGCACGCTCCCAACAGATACCAGGTCTGCGGGTTCTTGGGATCGATTTCCGTGGCCTTGTGGAGCGGCTCGACCGCTTCCTGCATACGTCCTGCCTGATACAAGCTGATGCCAAAGTTGCGCCACGCCAGCGCGGCTCCCGGCGGATCAAGCTCCGCGCTCTTGGTGTACGCAGCGCGAGCATCATCAATCTTTCCGGTGCGCGCAAGAACGTTGCCCAGATTGTTGTAGTAACCCGCGTTGGTCGGCTGCAACGTGACCGCCTGCTGGTAGGCATTAATTGCTTCATCGTTCCGGCCCGCCAGATCGTACGCTTCGCCCATGCGCGCCCAGAACAAATGCATGTTGGGGTCTTTTTCCGGCGCGGCTTTCTGCGCTTCCTGGAATTCCGCGATCGCCTGATTGGAAAGGTCAGTGACCTTCTGTTTTGCAGCATCGCGCTCCGCTGCCGGAGCCTTCGCGGAATCGGCCTTGGCTGTGCGTTCCTGCTCCAGGAGTGCCACAGCTTTCTGGAAGTGTTCCTTCATCCCTGTGAATTTCTGCTGCGCTTCCTGGTGTTTCTTATATTCCGCGGCGGCTTCCGGGTTCTGCTTTTCCAGAATTTCCTTGAAATTGAGGTTCATCGGCGGGGCGTCGGCACCGTGCACTTCCACGGGAATGGTGAACGGGTCTTTCATTTGCGGCGGCTGAATCGTCACCGTGTACTTGCCGTTTTTCAGTCCAACAAACTGGAATTTTCCCGCGTCGTCCGTTTTCGTTTCCTGGACAGAACCCTGCTCGCTCTTGATATTTACGGGCAGACTGGCCCAAGGCTTGCCGTCAAAGTCGATGATGCTGCCTGTGATTTTTCCGTCATTCTGAGCAGCGGCCCGTGGAACCGCGAAGCTTGCGAGTCCAAACGCCAGCAGTATGGCGAGCGCGGACCCTTTCAATAATTTCAACATGCCCAATTCTCCTTTTTTCTGTGAGGAGCCCGGCCCCGGTGCTTTGCCCCTGCCGGATTCCAACCATTATCTCTCTTTTACGCCGGAATCCAATGGCCTACAGGATTTCATCGGTGGCGGGCTGCGAGTGTACGGTACGTGACAGGATCGGCAGTGCCAGCCTCCGCAAAGGCCCGCAATCGCAGCAAACAACTATCACAGGTGCCGCAAGCAAGTTCTTCTCCCTGATAGCAGGACCAAGTCAAATGCAACGGTGCACGCAATTGC
>Ga0210384_10000981_pt1 | contig 40734 bp, 42 predicted proteins | sample IncBWH2MmetaG_FD_160574 | JGI IMG/M metagenome (GOLD analysis project Ga0210384, IMG submission 160574) | Forest soil microbial communities from Barre Woods Harvard Forest LTER site, Petersham, Massachusetts, United States - Inc-BW-H-2-M | ecosystem: Environmental > Terrestrial > Soil >...
GTTCCCCACCAGCAACCGCTGCGCAGCACGTGCCACCTGCGCCTTCTGCAACGCGGCTCGCGGCAAAATAGCCCTCGCAACAGAATCTTCCCACAACGGGACTTCCGAACAACTTCGCGCCTGGGCCCTGGCGCGCTCATATTCATCGCAGCGAGTGGCTTACGGATGAGCCCTGATCTCGGGACGGTCCCGCGAACCTCAGACGACCTCCCCGTGCGCACTGTAAGTTTTGACAGTTTTCAGGGCGGCCCGGCGCTATAGGCTGGTCGTCTACACGCGTGCCTCGGGTTGAAACTAGGCGTTCCGGCCTGATCGGAACCGAGCCCGCAAAACGCTATGTTAATCAAAAACAAAGACATAGCGGCGAAAAATCACCGGCATAAGATCGTAACGGTCGTCGTGCGCGTTGCAGAAGACAAGAACAATTTAGATTCTACGGTTCAAAAGGAACATTTTAGCCGTGGCGGCATGCTCACTTTCGGTCAAAGAAGAATGGGGCAAACATGAGCACGAAGAATCGGACTATAAGAAATCCCTCAATCCTCTTGATTCTGGGGGTAACGGTGCTGGCCGTCTTGTGCGGCGGTGTGGCGCGGTCGAATATGAATACGAACGGGGCGCACCCAGCGGGAAGCACCGTTCTTGCGGCACCAGCGCCAGTGACTCGTGCGACTCCGCCGAGGCCGGAGCGGAATCCAGACCGCGAAGCCTACTTTGGTGAGACGCACCAGCACACCAGTTGGTCGTTTGACGCGTACATTTTCGGCAACCACATAACCGGTCCGGCGGACGCGTACAAGTATTGGAAGGGCGAAACGATAAAACATCCGCTGGGTTATGACATTAAGATTGATACTCCGTTGGACTGGGCTGGGGTGACCGACCATTCGGAATACGCAGGAGTAGTGCGGCTCTCCAACGATCCGTCTTCGCCGCTCAGCAAGTTGCCGATTGCACAGAAATTGATCGTGCACCAACCGTCGGACATCCAAAAAATTTATCTCTGGCTTGGCACTAGCATGGTCGAAGGCAAACCGGTCCCAGAATTGGTGAAGCCGGAGGTTGCGGGAACCGTCTGGAAGGAAAACAACAAGGCCGCTGACGAGGCCAACCAACCTGGCAAATTCACGGCATTCTGCTCCTACGAGTGGACCTCTACACCTGATTTCCGGAATATGCACCGCAACGTGTTTTTCAAAGACTGCGCCAAGGTCCCAGAAATGCCATTCAGCTCGCTGGATTCTGCGCATCCGGAAGATTTATGGAAATGGATGGACGTACAGCGCAAGGCCGGGAATGAACTGCTGGCCATTTCGCACAATGCCAATTTGAGCGACGGCCACATGTACCCCATAGACGTAGACAGCTATGGAAGGCCGATCGATGCGGCATGGGCGGAGTCGAGAGATCGCAACGAGCGTCTGATCGAGATGAAACAGATTAAGGGGTCCTCGGAAACGCACCCGGCGTTGTCGCCGAATGACGAATTTTCGAATTTCGAGATTCTTACCTATTTATTAGGCGAGCCGCAGGGCCGCTTCGATCACATCGTGGGAAGCTATGCGCGTCAGGCCTTGAAAGATGGGCTGTCGATGCAAGACAACAAGGGATATAACCCATACAAGTTCGGAGTCGTAGGAGGATCAGACTCTCATAATACGGGCACACCCTACCGGCAGGACAACTTCTATGGTGGCCATGGCGAGAATGATGGCACACCCGAAGTGCGCATGGCCGGCCATATTTTTGCAGGTCTGGATGCCCGTTATGAAAATCCTGCGGGTGTGAGCGGCGTTTGGGCGGAAGAGAACACGCGCGCCTCGATCTTTGAAGCGATGCAGCGCAAAGAGACCTTTGCTGCCAGCGGACCGCATATTAAGTTGCGTTTTTTTGGGGGCTGGAATTACAAAAGCTCGGATGTCGAGGATAGGGATTGGGTAAAGACCGGATATAGAGAAGGCGTGCCCATGGGTGGCGACCTGAAAAAGATGGACAGCAAGGCGCCCACGTTCATCGTGTGGGCGGTGAAGGATCCAACCTCAGGAAACCTCGACAGAATCCAGATCGTGAAGGGCTGGACGAAGAACGGCCAGAGCTTCGAGAAGATTTTCGATGTCGTGTGGTCCGGGGACCGCAAACCGGATGCGGTTAGCGGCAGGGTCCCGCCAGTCGGAAGCACCGTGGACCTGGCGAACGCCACCTACACCAATACCATCGGCTCCACGGAGTTGAAAACCGTGTGGACGGACCCGGAATTCGATCCGAGCCTCCATGCGTTCTACTACGCCCGCGCGCTGGAGATTCCCACACCTCGCTGGACCACGATCCAAGCACATCAATTGGGCGTGCCGATCCCCGACGTGGTTGCCGCGACCGTTCAGGAGCGGGCGTGGAGTTCGCCTATCTGGTATACGCCTTCTGAGGAAGACCGCAAGAAATCCCAGCCGGGGCTCAGCGTCGCAGCCTTGAAACAAAAGGGCGGCGTGGCGCTAACCAATGCGCAACTTACAGCCTTGGTGGTGAATAAGTTCACTTGGGTGCGGAACAACGTCACCGGCGGCCTCATGAAGGTCATTTACAACAAGGAAGGGCAGTACCTCGTGATTAACGTTGGACGAAACGCGCAGTTGCCCAGCGAGGTTGGCAACGTGGCAGCAACCGCCTACTCGGGCATGTCATCCGCATACGCCATACAGAACGGGAAAATCGTCACCTGGTTGCAACAGACGCCGTTTGAAGTCACCGTGTACAAGCTCGGGGATAAGTATTATGGAGCGCGGAGCAATGAATTCGGTTACGCAAACTACGAGATCATTCCTCCGGTCCTCAATTTGCTTGAGCCAGTAAAAGCCAAGCCATAACCCAAACGAGAACGATAAACCGGACGCAATGAGAAGAAGTGACAAGGCCTTGGACTAGAAATGAGTTCGACAACATCGGTGATGCAAGAAACGCAGCCTACGGTCGCAAGACCGGGGCTGCGTAATTATTTTGTGGCGATTCTTCGCAAAGCAGTTCGTGAACCCCTCGTACATTTTCTGGTTATTGGTCTCGCGCTGTTCGGGCTTTATTCGTGGATAGAGCGAGGCCGCGCGAGCAACGGAAACTATCAGATCGCTTTGACTCTGGACGACTTGAGGCAGTTGGACATGTCATTTGTGTCGCAGTGGCACAGGCAGCCGACGCCGGAGGAATTTCGCGGACTGGTAGAAAGTTTTATTCGGCAAGAAGTGCTGTATCGCGAAGGGCTGGCGATGGGACTGGATAAGGATGACACCATCGTGAAGCGGCGCATGGCGCAGAAAATGGAGTTCCTGTCGGAAGATGTGGCGTCGGCGCACGAGCCGAGCACCGAGGAGTTGAAAGCCTGGTATGGCAATAATTCCCAGAAGTTTGCGCTAGCAGACCGCGCTACGTTTCGCCATCTGTTTTTCGGGTTTGATCGCCGCGGACAAAACGCGCAAGCCGATGCCCTCGCCGCACTGAACAAAATCGCAGGAAAGTCGGAAGACAGTCCGCTGGGCAAGGAATTAGCGGATCCCTTTATGTTTCAAGATTATTACGGCGACCGCGCGCCCGATCAACTCGCAAAGGAGTTTGGGCCTGGCTTCGCCATCGGACTCTACAAGTTGAAGCCAAAAATGTGGCAAGGTCCCATCGAATCGGGCTACGGATGGCACCTGGTCTGGATCGAATCGATTACGCCGGGGCGTGTGCCAGCGTTTGAGGAAGTCGAGCCAGACGTGAAGACGGCGTGGCTAGCGGATCAGAAGGCCATCGAATGGCAAAAAGCGTACGCCAAGATGCGCGAGAAATATGAGGTTTCGGCACCTCAGCCACCGCCGGAAGCTGAGCCCAAAGCTGGGCCGGCGTTAGCGCCATGAACGCGTCGCGACATTGGTTCGTGGCGTTGATGCTGATTGCCGCCGCGGCGTTCGTTCCATCCTGCAGGGCCCACGAGACGCGGCCTGCGTATCTGGAGATTAAGGAAAGCTCTCCTAACCTTTACAATGTTGTGTGGCGCACTCCGGTGAACGCCGGCATGCGTCTGCCCATCGTACTGCAGCTGCCCGCTGACGCGAAAAACGTTACTGCACCGACCACGCAAGAACTCACTGATTCGCTCGTCGAACGCCGTGTGATTGGCATTCCAACCGGACTGGCTGGAAAGCGAATCGATTTCGTTGGCCTTCAGGGCACCATCACTGATGTTCTGGTACGTGTCGAACTGCTGGATGGCCGAAAGTGGACCACGATTGTCCATCCGTCTCAGTCCTGGTTCGAGGTCAGTCCTTCGGTGGGCAAGCTAGCGACCGTCGGCACCTTCATCGTGCAGGGCATCCGGCATATTTTGTTTGGAGCGGATCATTTGTTGTTCGTGCTAGGGCTGCTCTTGATCGTGAAAAACCGCTGGATGCTGCTGAAGACGATCACGGCGTTCACGGTGGCCCACAGCATCACCCTGGCGATTGCGGCGCTGGGTTATGCGAATGCGCCGACCTTGCCTCTGAATGCGGCAATCGCCCTGAGTATTTTGTTTCTCGGACCCGAGATTGTGAGGTCGTGGCGCGGAGAGGGCAGCTTTACCATACGGCACCCCTGGGTTGTGGCGTTTGCCTTCGGGTTGCTCCATGGATTTGGATTTGCCAGCGCACTGACCAGCGCAGGATTGCCATCGAGCGAATTGCCATGGGCGCTGCTGAGTTTCAATGTGGGCGTGGAGATCGGGCAAGTCGGATTCGTGATTTTGATTTTGTTGCTGGAACGCGCATTTCGCGTCTTGGAGATTCGCTGGCCTCGCGTGGTGGAGGCACTGCCCGGCTACACAGTGGGCTCGCTTGGAGCGTTCTGGACCATACAGCGTGTGGCGATCTTGTTGGGAGTGGCGCGATGAAGCAGCCGGTTTCCGGTTTGTTGGCGCGTTGCCTGCCGCTGGCGGTGGTGGCGTTGTGCTTTTCACAGAGCGCCGAAGCACACGTGGAGAAGGGCGAAGCGATCGGATTTCTTACTGGATTGCGGCATCCGATTTCGGGGCTGGATCACGTGCTCGCGATGATCTCGGTTGGATTGTGGGGCGCACAATTGGGAGCGCCTGCGGTATGGGTCTTGCCAGTTGCGTTTCCCATGGTGATGGCGCTCGGCGCAATGATGGGGCTGATGGGAATTCCCCTTCCTGGAACGGAATATGGAATTGCGGCGTCGATGATTCTGCTAGGAGCAGTGGTTTTGCTTGAAGTGAAACCGCCGCTCTGGGTAGCGGGCTGTCTGGTGGCATTTTTCGCGATTTTTCATGGCCACGCGCACGGTACGGAATTGCCCCCCGGGCAAAATGGATTGCTCTACAGTATGGGATTTGTTTGCGCGACGGGGTTGCTGCACGGCGTGGGCATCTCGATCGGGCTGGTGCACCGGTGGACGTGGGGACAGATGTTTTTGCGATTGGCAGGAGCGTTCACTGCATCGATGGGCGTGTTTTTCGTCTGGAAGGCGTTCGCATGAAGCGCGCCCGTTTGATCATACTGGCAGCGGCAGCAGCGGTTCTCTTCCTGTGCCCCCCGCCTGCTTCGGCACATTTGAATTCGACTGGAATGGGCCCGGTGTACGACGGGCTGCTGCATTTTCTTCTTAGCCCAGAGGATATCGTGCCGGTGGTCGCGCTGGCGCTACTTGCAGGACTGCGCGGACCGGAGTACGGAAGGCGAGCGCTCCTGTTACTTCCCGCGAGTTGGTTTGTGGGATGTTTTTTGGGAACGATGTTCCAGTGGGCCGCGTCATGGCCCGTGGCCGCGATTTCATTTTTGGTCTTTGGCGGTTTGGTGGCTGCAAATGCGCAATTGTCGTTACGCACGATGACCGTGCTTGCCGCTCTGCTAGGTTTGGTGCACGGCTGGATGAACGGCGCGGGAGCGGCTTGGTCGTTCTCACTATTTGGGACGTATGCAGGATTGGTGGGAGGCGTATTCGTAGTTGTGGTACTTGTGTCGGCGTTTGTAATCAAGCTGCGGCCGCCGTGGGCGAGGATCGCGGTACGGGTGGCGGGAAGCTGGATTGTTGCCAGCGGCTTGTTGCTGCTGGGCTGGGCAGCGCGACGCGGTTGACGACTCTTCGAACATTCTCGCGTTTTATCTGGCTATTCACGCCCCGCACGCTTGTGCGCAGGGCAGGCACGGTTCTAGAATAGGAATCAGCAGCCGAGGGCCGCTTTGTAAGTCCGCACTCATTCCGCTGCCACATACATACGCTTTCAAGTTTCGTTTGATTTTATTCGAAAGGACTCATCGCCCCCGGGAGCCCCATGACGAACCTTGCTGAATTTATAGAAGGTAATCGCGACAAGCATTTGGCGGAACTCTGCGAATTTTTGCGAATCCCCAGTGTCAGCGCCAAGAGCGAACACAAACCGGACATCGAACGCGCGGCTCGCTGGGTCGCCGACAATCTTCGCGCTGCCGGTTTTCAGAAAATTGAAATCGTTCCCACAAATCTTCATCCGCTCGTCTACGCCGAATCTCTCGAAGCTCCTGGCAAGCCCACTGTCCTCTTCTACGGCCACTACGACGTGCAGCCCGCAGAACCGCTCGATCTTTGGACTTCGCCTGCCTTCGAACCCACCGTTCGCAATGGCAATCTCTTTGGACGCGGCACCGCCGATGACAAAGGCCAGGTCCACATCCATCTAAAGGCGCTCGAATCCATTCAGAAAGTGAACGGAAAGCTGCCCATCAACGTAAAAGTCTTGATCGAGGGCGAAGAAGAAGTAGGCAGCGTCAGCCTCTGGGACTACGTGCAAAAGAATAAAGAAAAACTGAAGGCCGACGCGCTCGTTGTTTCCGATACTTCCATGCTCGCGAAGGGCGTGCCTTCTATCACCTACGGATTGCGCGGATTAAATTACTACCAGATTGAACTGACCGGTCCCGCGCGCGATCTCCATTCCGGCGTGTACGGTGGCGCGGTCCCAAATCCCTTGACGATTCTCGCCGAACTCTTCGCTAAACTTCACGACAAGAATTTCCGCGTCGCCGTCCCTGGTTTCTACGACAAAGTCGCAAAAATTTCAGCGGCAGAGCGCAAAGCTTTGAACGCGCTGCCCTGGAAGAAAAAAGCATTTGAAGAAGCCGTTGGCGCGCCGGGCTATTTCGGCGAGAAAGGTTTTACGATTGTCGAGCAACTTTGGACACGCCCCACTCTTGAGTTGAACGGCGTTTGGGGCGGCTATCAAGGCGAAGGCGCCAAGACGGTCATTCCATCCAAAGCCTACGCGAAATTTTCCACGCGCCTCGTCCCCAATCAGGATCCCCACAAAATTGCCGCGCTCGTCGAAAAACACGTCCGCAAACTTTTGCCCAAATCCGTTAAGTGCAAGTTCGAAGTGCTAAGCACGGGCAAGCCGTGGGTAGCCCCCTTCCACGCGCCCATTTTCAAAATCGCCCAGAGCGCTCTCGAAAAAGGTTTCGGAAAAAAGGCGGCCTTCATTCGCGAAGGCGGCTCGATCCCCTTCGTCACGCAAATGCATGACACCTTCAAAGTTCCCTGCGTGCTCATCGGCTTCGGTCTCCCCGACGAAAACGCGCACGCTCCCGACGAACATCTCGCTCTCGAAAATTATTTCGGCGGCATCAAAGCCATCGCCCATTTCTATTCCGGCCTCGCCGCCCTCTAATCGCGGGAGTTTTTTACGCGGCAAATCGCTGGAGACGGCATTTTTACCGGTTATTCACAAGCGCCTCTCAAAAAAGCCGCATTTTTCCGGCCTTTTTTGCGATTTTTCCTTGCGTTCTCCTTTCAGCTTGGCTATAGTGCCCAACGGCCCGAGTTTTTCCGCAGCAAAACAGGGGTTTTTCGCTCGTGGCCTGCCCCGCTCGTTTCGGGGTGGAAAGTAAATACAGGAGGATAAGCAGACTAGATGGCAGCCAAGCCAATGAGCAAGAGCAAGATCGTGTCGCACATCGCCGAGAAGTGCGGCACACCAAAGAAAACCGCAGTGCTCTTTTTCGAAGAGCTCTTCAAGCTTGCGGTGAAAGAAGCCAAGGGCGCCGCGGGCAAGTTCGTTATTCCGAACATTGGCCGCGTCGTGAAAGCGCACCGCAAGGCGCGCATGGGCCGTAACCCCCAGACGGGCGAAGCGATCAAGATCAAGGCCAAGACCGTAGTTCGCCTGCGCCCGGCGAAGGCGTTCAAGGACGCCGTGCTGAAGTAAATTCTCTGCTTCGCAGAGAATGGGCCCGGACACAGCGCACGAGAATCGGCTGGCGCTTTTGCGCAGAGTTTGCTGGCCGCCGCTTCGGATCGCGCTAGGTGCCTGGGCAGGTGTCCCGGTTGAGTTTGCCCCTGATGGCCTGATCGCTCAGTCCATCAGGGGCTTTTTATTTTCGCAAACTTCCTAAATCTCTCGCGATAATCCAAACGCTTTCGCGGAACTTCGCGTTCGCTCGCGAACTTACAAACCGGCGAGAGGCGGTCGTTGCAAACACACTAAAGCGTCTTCACGTACGCGATGACATCCTTGATCTGCTGCTCGTCTAGAACATCCTTGAAAGGGGGCATCAGCGAGTCGCCATTCTCGATCCACGTTTTCAGCGAGTCGTCGGTGAACTTGTTGTTGTTCACGCTAAACGTGCCGCGCTTGGAGATTCCTTTTAGTCCAGGGCCGATTTTCTTCGCGTCGCTATCCGCAAAGTGGCAGACGCTGCATTTCTGATCGAACACTTCCTTGCCTTTGGTTGCGGAGCCTTTGGCTGCCGTCGCTTTTTTCGGAGCCGGCTTTGCCGGCGGATCTTGTGCCAGGACCGCCACCGACATGCCCAACAGCACGAACCCAAGAATCAGATAATTTCGCTTCACGTCTCCCCCTCGTCATGGACTCCAAAAATCTTTGAGTGCAAACGCCTTCGCGTACACTGTAGCATGTAATGCAGCGTGCAAAGTGCGCCCCCATCTTCTCTTTTTATGGCTCCAATTTCCACTCCCGCGACCCGGCACAAAGTACAGGTTGCTCCTGTGCACCGATGGGACTCTCGTACTTTTGACGCCCTCAAAACCGTGTGTTAACAATTTACACCATGAGCCAGGAAACCCTGACGAGGGCGTGGGAAATCCTCCAAGACGCTTACCAGGCCCAGATGGAGGGCGACTACGACCGGGCCGTGGAGCTCTATCAGTCCTCGCTCGAACTTCACCCGACGGCCGAGGCCTACACCTTTCTTGGCTGGACGTATCATTTTCAGGGCCGGATTGAAGACGCCATTGCTGAATGCAAGCGCGCCATCGAAGTCGACCCGGAATTCGGCAACCCGTACAACGATATCGGAGCGTATCTGATCGAGCTGAGCCGCTTCGATGAAGCGATTCCGTGGCTCGAGCGCGCCATCGAAGCGCGACGCTACGAGCCGCGTCATTTTCCTCACTACAATCTGGGGCGCGCAGATCGCGGCAAGGAGATGTACGCGCGCGCGATGAAATGTTTTCAAGAGGCGCTCGAGGTCGAGCCGCGGTATTCGCTCGCGCGGCAGGCGCTAGCTTCGCTCCGCCGCATGGTGAATTGAGAAGAGAGTGAGTAGTGGGTAGTGAATAGTGAGTAGGGCGCGGAGCAGAGCGGATCGCCGAAAATCGATAGCTCATAGTCGAAAGTTCAAATCCAGACAAAATCCTACGAAATAAGAATGCGATGTGCCGCGTCATGATGCCGGCTCCTGCGCGGCGGGTTTGACGGCGCGGTCGTAAATCCACAAAAGCAGCGCGGTTGCGAAGCCGACGGCACTGATGGCCCACCAGGCGCGCTCGGGATGGTGGGCGACTTCGCCGAAGTGATGCATCATCGTCCCGCCGAACCAGCCTCCGATCAGCGAACCAATTCCAATCGGCAAAAATGCGAAGCCCATGTAGGTGCCCTGCTGGCCGGGAGGCGCGAGGCGCGAAATGTAGGCATAGTACGGCGGCTGCTGAATGATTTCGCCTATCGCAAGCACGGCGATGGAAACGACTGCGCCAATTACCGTCGGCCAGAACGACAGGACCAGCCAGGACATAGAAGAAATTACGGTTCCTAGAATCACCGCGTGGAACGGCGGAATCTTGCGGGCGATATAGTTGACGATGAACGTCAAGCAGACAACGATGGCAGCGTCAGTAATGAGGATGAGCTCGACGTGGGCGTTGGCGTCCACGTAGGTATGAATGAAACCCGGCAGGCTGGTGTATTGCTGCCAGAAGACAATCCAGTAGCCGGTGAAGATGAAAAGAAAGATGAGAAATCGCGGTGGCCAGATTACTGCGCGAAAGTTTCGCATGACCTGGAGCACACTCGGCGCGGGCTCGTCGCCAGGTTTGCGGGGATCGCGGAAGAAGAAAAGGATGAGAAAGAACATGGCGAAAACGCTGAGCGCCGAAATGCGAAAGACTCTCTCGAGCCCAAAGTGCGTGTGCGCCCAATTTGCGACGAAGGGGCCGGCGGTGCCGCCGATATTCACCATGGTGTAGTAGATCGAGTAGCCGAGCGTTCGGACATTTTCCTTGGAAGCGCGGGCGGTGGTGCCAACAACGCATGGCTTTACTAGAGCGATGCCTAGAGCGGGAAGAATCAGGATGACGCCGACAAACAAGCTGAGCGGAACCGCGCCGCGAATCGGTGCGAGCCATGATGCGCCGATGGAGCCGATCAAGAAGTATGCGGCCGCCAAAATGAGGTAAGCCATCGAGAGGGCGCGGCGAAATCCGAGTTTGTCTGCGACGGCGCCGCCGAAAATCGCCAGGAACCAAACCATGCCGCCGAAAAGGCCAGTGAGCGTGCCGGTCTGCTCGGTCGAGAAATTCAGCTTTTCTTGCAGATAGACGGCAAGCGAGGAGAACGCACCGTAATAAGAGAGGCGCTCGAAGATTTCGCTGACGTTAGCGACCCAAAAGGGGCGCTCGAAACCGTCGCGGATTTCCTGGAGCCTTTGGCGAACGCTCATGGATCCCCCAAGTGAAGTCGGCTCTGGAGTGGAGCGCGGGGATTGTAATGGAGAAGGGAAAGAAAGAAAATGAAGTAGCGATGTAACGAAATAAGGATAAAGACGAGCGGAAGATGTCCCTCCCTTCCGTTGGTCGCTCTGGACAGACACCCTTTCCGACAGGGTCGGAACCTTCCCTCCGGTCGTCCCTGCGGCACCCGCCTCCCAGGATTAGTGTCAGGGATGCTCCCCGTCTAATCTGTCAGGCATCCGCCCGGTCCGTACCGATCTCCACCCCCCCCTTTTGTAAGAATATGAAAACATGTGGTTTAGGGTATGAGATGTGCGAAGAATATCATTCTAAATGGGTTAGAGGACGTTTGCCTTGTCATCGTTTCCGATACCTGGCTCTGGACAGGGCAGATACTTTCGCGTGCTCGGACGGGCACGACTCTTCGAGGCTCTGGGTAAACATGTCGTGCCCCTACGGGTCTTCTTTTTCCTGGTCAACAATAACGCCCCGTACCCCCCTGGTTTTTGTAAGCGTTGCGGATAAAGGAGTTACGTCGGAAGAGAAGTCTCCAGAAAGCAAAAACGCCAGCAGGGATGCTGACGGTATCGGATAAGAAACGAAATATTACCAAAGCAGTATTTTACGCTGGGAGACACTCTTTGTCAAGCGGAAACGCCGAAAGAATCGGTGCCAGGGCGGCGGCTAACCCTGTTCGCCGGCATTTACAAGCCGAGCTGGCGGTGGGAGATCGAGCCCGTCTCTCCTCTGTTCGTTTCGCGGTCGCGTTCGAGGTCTTCGAGGGTGTAATCGAGTTCGACGCCGTGGTCTTTCAGGAAGGCGTCGACTTGCATGCGGGTCTGCAAACCAGCACCTACGCAACAGGGCGGCGGAGATCTTGCGAGAGCGGTAAGCTTCGATAGCGAGAGCTTCCAAGGCGGCGCGAGAGAAATCCTGGCCCTGCGCGGAGAAAGGCACCAACAGTTCGTCGGGAAGCGAGATGGTGACGCGCTGCATGGGTTCAGGATACTGAAAGAATCGGTGAAAAGCACTAGGTCGTGGTTGTGAGTGGAGATGAGCGCGGCGAAGATTTCGGCGATGGAGAACGAGCCGCGGAATCTGACGTGCAAGTCGAACTACCGCAAGGTGGGAGAAAATAAGCACTTGCTGCCATGTTGATCTCGAAATGGGACGAGAGAAGATCCATTTTGAAAAAGAAGTTCTCAAAGAGAACGAATGATCGCCTTGAATTGGCAGGGCTTATTGCGTTTGTGAACCGCAAGCGATGGTGGCACGTTCCGCCTCGTGATCCTGAGGCTTACCTGAAACGGGGGAAGTTCCTGGCATCAAGCTACCAGGAGGCTGAATTCTGGGGACGGCCGCTGATGGATCCCATTGGAGTGAGCATTTCTAATCCCCTGATCGGCGACGAGACACTTATCGAGCGAAAACTGTTTGGGCAGCGCGTATCTCGCCAAGACTTCGGCATGGAGCAACGGTGGAAGCTCGACGCGAGAATGAAACGGGCAGCACTTTCGCTCGGTTACGACTCTATCCTTCTGATGGCGCCGCAAGGATTCGCGAAATTCAGGTCCAACGGGAAGCCTCCGCGCAGCATGGAACTCAACGTCTTGGTGCCCGTGGCTGCCACAAGGTTTCCTCAATGAGCCGGCGATTATTCACAGGCTTTAACTTACCCCCTAACTTCCAACTTGATTTTGGTTTGCTTCCGTGTGATACAGGTAGAGAACAAAAAGTGAAACCTACTGCCCCAGTTTTGACCGAGTTCCCCGGCCTAAACGGTACGTTCTCTACTATTCTCATTGATCCCCCCTGGCGGTTTATAAACAGGACCGGAAAAGTTGCGCCTGAACACCGGCGGCTTCATCGATACGAGACGTTGAGCTTTGAGGAGATCGGAAAGCTTCCGGTTATCAAACATGCGAAGGATAAGGCGCACCTTTATATGTGGTGTCCCAATGCTCTTCTGCCCGAAGGCCTGACGATCATGAAGGAGTGGGGCTTCAAGTACAAAACAAACATTGTTTGGTACAAGATTCGCAAGGATGGGGGGCCCGACGGGCGTGGAGTCGGCTTTTATTTTAGGAACGTAACTGAGCTGCTGCTGTTCGGTATTCGAGGCTCGATGAGAACGCTTGCACCGGGCAGGCGGCAAGTGAACATCATTAGGACGCGGAAGGAAGAGCACTCCAAGAAGCCGCACGAATCATACGAGCTAATCGAGCAATGCAGTCCCGGGCCATTCCTTGAACTGTTCGCCAGAGAACGAGTTAAGGGTTGGCACCAGTGGGGAGATCAGGTGGATTCATATTCCCATAATCGCCCGAATCATAGGGGCTACAACTGGAACAGTCGTGAAACGACGAAGAAAGAAATTGGTCTCGCCACCTCGGCTTAGTGTTCAGCTCTTTTCGTCATAACAGGCCATTCCCATTCCTACTAGCAGGAGCGGGCACCCGCCAGCGCCGCCAGATTCCACTTTCGGGATCAGTTTGTCCCAATGAGTTGTCGAATTGCCGTAGGATTCGCCTTTGCCGAGATCATCAAAAAGGTGTTGAAGTTCGGATAGGCGGGTAATTATAACGCCGAGCGACAGGACGCGCATTTCCCACAACAAACGAAAGTTGTTCAAGTCCCGGTCGTAAAACTCTGTTTTATTGTTCCACTCGACTTCGATACCGATCCGATTTTTAAAGTTGTCAATTTTGTGCGTTGGAATCGGGATAGGCTTCTCGTCGACTGTAATCTTGATGTCAAACCGTTTCTCAGCCCAGTTTCGCTTACCGAGGAAACCGTCTATCGCTTTAGGAATCGGCGACCGTCCGCCGCCGGGTGTAAGTATGTCGGATTTTTTCAGCCGAAACGAGTCTAGACAGAGAAGTAGGTCATTAAATTCTTCCGAGAAATCGGTTGCCATGACACTGATAGCGTGATGGCGTTCCTCGAACTGAAAGCGCTTGCGTAGGTGGGTTGGAATGAGATCGAGTCCCAAGCTTTCCTCATTCAAAGTAACGCTTATTGGTTACGGCATCATGGGCAAATCTAGTTGAAAGTGCAAGTGTCCTCAGCGGTTGGTTGAAGATTCCGGATGCCGCTGTGAAGCGGCATCCGGCTGGACACTGACTCCGTGCTAGGGCTGGCGACGATATTTCACGTACGAATCGACTATAGCGTGGAGGTTGAGGTAGCAGGCGAGTTCCTTGCCCATCGTCTGCGGGTTTGACTTGCCCGGGCCCGGGATTTGGTAGGTCGTCTTAGCCTGCTTACATAGGTCATCGAGGTCGAAGTCTGATGGGATTTTAAATCGCCAGTGGCCATCAGGCTGTTGAATGGCGAGTTTTCCTAGAGCAGACATCATCGGGAAAACAATGCCCGTGGGGACTCCGTCTTCGGCCACCTCGCCTTTGACTTTGGTGACTGCGTGTAATCCCGAGAACCCCGGGTATGAGCGTAGTTTCTTGAATTCCATCCATGCATCGTAGGCGACATCTTCAAAGAAATTCTTGGAGTCTACAAATTCGGATGGTTTTGTCTGGATTTCGGCAAAGTCCTTTAGGCAGACTGCCTTTCCCGCGTAGGCGTAGACGCGAATCCCATCGTTCCCACTCTTGCCTTTGAGGGGTCGCGGCATCTTGACTGTGGCCGGTATCATTGCGGTGACCACCTGAATTATTTTCTCGGTGTCCCAGTACTCTGAGCCGACATCAGTTTCTGATTTACGGAGTTTGATGCTTGAGTCTCTCTTCCTTAGTGCGGTTTCCAGGTTATTGAAGACTTTCCGCGCTCCATAGGTCGAGAGAGGTTGGACTGCGTTTTGATAGTTGCGCGCGATTGCAATCTCGGCCGCGATTCTCTCATCGGTGCAAGTGATAATCTCGAAGTTGACGCTTGGGAATTTATTGTCTTCGGAAAGTGGGTGTTCCGTGAAGTAGTCTTCTAGGACACCACGTGTTTGTGAGCCATTGATAATGGATGGGGACTCCAAAACGATTCTTTTATCTTTATCTTCAACTGTCACATCGGACGCGATAACAGTTATCCCGCCGTTAAGAATTGGGAACAGACTCCGGTCACCTTCGAGCTGTCCGCGCATAGCATCATTGACGAGGGTGTTTTTCTTTATCGGCTTTCCGTCTACTTCCGTTTGAAGATAGTCGCGGATGTTTAGGTGGTCCGGAATCGGAAAGAACTCACCCGCGTACGCGTTTCCGCAGTAGCGCTTCCGACCCACCTTCTCTTCTTCTGGTGGTGTTACGTTTCTCAACGAATTGAAGTTCACTACGATGTGTTTTGTCATGCCAGGCTCCTATAGGTCGACTGAGTCGACGAGAATGGATCTGGCTACCGTATGGATGGAAAAAGGACAGGCGGGAACAACTCGTTGCCTACCCGTTCACCTACCCCTAGCGCCCACAAAGCACTGCCTTGAGGCACCTAGTAGCAAGAACGTTTACATCATACCATGATTATACAATTTGTGAAGTACTTTTACCGGCTTTCATCTGTGACGCCTGGCTATTCAGTCCAAGGCAATTGGACGCGCTGGCGTGCGGCTAGCCAGGATTTGTTAAAGGCGTGATTGGCGTCGGGGCCTCGGGAGACGTCCCAGGAGCCTTTGTTGACGGAGACCATTTTTCCGGCGTGGCAGGTGATGCCGCCGTTAGAGAGGAAGTAGGGCGGGTCGGCGATGACGAGGTCGACGGAGGATGGCGGGATTTGGGCGAGAATGTCGAGGCAGTCGCCTTGGTAGATGCGGAGGTGGTGTTTGGGGTCGTCGAAAACCAGGCCCATCGTGGACTCAGGGTAAACGGGGGTGGGGAGATTGGACATAGGAATAGGTTGACCAGGCGAAGAGCACAGCCGCGATTGGCTGTGCCACATTGTTGATCAATCGGGATTGTTGATCAGATGGGTATAAGAGTCAAGCGGACTGGGACCGAAGAGAAGAGGCTGGGCTAAAGCCCAGCACCTACACGGGCCGGAATACGGTATCCTGCTACGACTATGCATGATCTCAATTACTTTCGGGACCACTTGGATGTGTTTGCGGCGATGGCTGAGAAGCGGGGGACGCCCTTGCATTTGGATGCGTTTCGCGTTTTGGATGCGCAGCGGCGGGAGTTGATTACCAAGACTGAGTATCTCAAAGCCGAGCGCAACAAACGGAACGACGAAATCGCGAAGCGCAAGAAGGCCGGGGAAGAGATTGCGGGTGAGTTGACCGCTATGAAGAAGTTGTCCACGGACATTAAGGAGGCGGACGAGCGGATTGCGCAGTTGAATGCTGCGCAGAGCGAGTTGATGCTGACGATTCCAAATATGCTGCACGCGAGCGTGCCGGTGGGGCACACTGCGGCGGACAACGTGGAAGTGCGGAGGTGGGGGGCCCCTCCGCGTTTTGATTTTACGCCGAAGCCCCATTGGGAGCTTGGGGAGAATGCTGGAATTCTGGACCTTGAGCGGGCAGTCAAAATTGCAGGTGCGCGATTTGCGCTCTATCGCGGGGCAGGGGCGCGGCTGGAACGTGCGCTGGCCAATTTTTTTCTGGACGTGCACACACGCGAGCACGGCTACACGGAAATTCTACCGCCGTTCATCGTGAATACGGCGTCACTGGTGGCCGACGGCAAACTCCCGAAATTTGCCGGGGATATGTTCCACCTGGAAGGTACGGATCTTTGGCTTACGACCACGGCGGAGACAGAGTTGACCAACCTTTACCGGGAGGAAACTCTAGACGCTGACGTGCTGCCGATCCGTGTGTGCGCGTGGACATCCTGCTTCCGCTCCGAGGCTGGCGCTGCCGGAAAAGACACGCGAGGCATCAAGCGTCAGCACCAGTTTCAGAAGGTTGAACTCTTTAAGTTCACGCAACCGGACAGCAGCTACCAAGAGCTCGAGTCTCTGGTGGGCAACGCCGAGGCAATCCTGCAAAGACTTGGGATTCACTACCGCGTGATGCAGCTATGCTCGGGGGACACGGGCTTCGCTTCCTCGAAGACATACGACATCGAGGCGTGGCTGCCTTCGACTGGCGAATTCATGGAAATTTCTTCGTGCTCGAATTGCGAAGCGTTCCAAGCGCGTCGCGCCGGCATCCGGTTCAAGGGAAAGGGTGCAAGTAAGAGCGAATTTGTGCACACGTTAAATGGTTCGGGGTTGCCGATAGGGCGGACGTGGATCGCGATTGTCGAGAATTATCAGCAGGCGGATGGGTCGATCGTGGTGCCGGAGGTTTTGCGGCCGTATATGGGGATGGAGAGGATACCGGCGGAGGAAGTGGGGAAGTAAAGAGGTAACGACGGCTAACGACGGAGACTGGCGCAGGGCGCTGGATTTTGCCCGAAGTTGTCTTCAACTCATTGATAATAGATGATTTAGTATCAAAATCGAGCTGATTTCCGAGATTTGGAAGAGGCTTTTACGCCGCGCAAGCTATTGAAAGTACGTGTTTTCGTTTGACCTGCCTTTTCGCCTTGCATACACTCGCCTCAGGCCTATTTGGCACGCTAACGTGGTAGCGCAATGTAATAGACCCTGGGGGACTTACGGGTCGTGGCAAGAGTTCAACACAGAACGTACTAGACAAAGAGGAGTTGGCCCCGAGGAGTTGGGGGCCTAGCTAGAAGAATCGATGGACTTTTTGGCGCGCATTTTTAGGTTTTTATTTTGGCTGCTGATCGTGTCGTGGAGCGTGGCGCTACTGCGGCGCGCTTTGGCGTGGATGGTGCGCGGGGCGATGCCAGCGCAGGCGGAGCAGGATGCGACGGGTTCTGCGGCTGGCGCAAGAGTCGGGTCCGAGCCGGGGGAGGCGCAGAGTGGAGTTGCGGCGCGAAGATTGGTGCGCGACCCGGTTTGTGGAATGCATGTTGCGGAAGTACTGGCGGTACCGCTGCGCGAGAGTGGGGAGTTGGTGCACTTTTGTTCGGTGGCTTGCCGTGACAAATATGTGAGCAGCACGCAACGGATGGCGGCAAACGGTTAGCAGCGAGCGGCTTGCGGATTTCGAACTCCGGGTAGTTGAAAAATTTTAATTTTTAATAGATCGAGAAGTCGAGACTAGACGCGCAGAGGAAAGGACCGAAGCCGATGGCCACGGTCGTAAAGCCCACAGGACCGCTGAGACAGATTGGCGCGCCGCCGATGGTGCCGCGCATTGCTCCGCGAGAGGACTTGAATCCGTTTCGCATCGCGCAGATTCAATTTGATATGGCGGCGGAGTTTTTGAAGCTAGAGCCGGGACTGCGGCAGATTTTGCGCACGCCGAAGCGCGTGCTGGAAGTTTCGATACCCACGAAGATGGACAACGGGCAGGTGAAAGTCCACACCGGATTTCGCGTGCAGCACAATATTTCGCGCGGGCCGGGTAAGGGCGGAATTCGGTATCACCCCAACGTGACGCTGGATGAAGTGAAGGCGCTGGCGGCGTGGATGACCTGGAAGACCGCGGTGTTGAACGTGCCGTTTGGCGGCGCGAAGGGCGGAGTGATCTGCGACCCGAAGCGCATGTCGAAGACTGAGCTGGAGCGCATGACGCGGCGGTACGCGAGCGAGATTTTGCCGATCATTGGGCCGACGATGGACATTCCAGCGCCGGATGTGTACACGGACGCGCAGACGATGGCGTGGATCATGGACACGTACTCGATGACGGTGGGGCATTCCGTGCATGGAGTGGTGACGGGGAAGCCGGTGTCGATTGGCGGGTCGGAGGGACGGAGCGAGGCGACGGCGCGCGGGTTGCTGTTTGTGGTGGAAGAGGCGTGTAAGCTGAAGAAGATTCCGCTGCGCGGCGCGACGGTGGCAATCCAGGGATTTGGCAACGCGGGCGCCACTGCGGCACGATTGTTCGCGGAGAAAAAAGCGAAGATTGTCGCGCTGAGCGATACGCGCGGTGGCGTGACGAATTCGCGCGGGATCGATCCGATAAAAGCGATTCGGTATAAGGAGCGGTCGGGGACGGTGGTGGGGATGCCGGGGGCGTCGCGCATGTCGAACGACGACCTGTTGACGATGAAGTGCGACATTCTGGTTCCAGCGGCGCTCGAGAACGTGATTACGCTGCACAACGCGGAAGCGATTAAGGCGCGGATTGTGGCCGAGGCGGCCAACGGGCCGACGACACCACACGCGGATGAGATTTTGGCGCGGCGCGGGATTACGGTGCTGCCGGATATTCTGGCGAATGCGGGTGGCGTGACGGTGAGCTATTTCGAGTGGGTGCAGAACATGGAAGGGCTCATGTGGGACGCGGAAGAAGTGAACGCGCGTTTGCAGAAGAGCATGGTGAGGGCGTTCCATGAAATGGTGGAGACGATGCGGAAGCATCATGTTCCGCCGAGAGCGGGCGCGATGATTCTGGCGGTTGGGCGTGTGGCGGAAGCTACGCTGGTGCGCGGGCTGTTCCCCTGATTGATCCGTTGAAACACACAAAATTCAAATTCGTCGGCGGACTTCGCGTTTTCGCGCGACGGTTGTGTGCACCTTTGTTTATTGCATTGGCGATTTCGTCTGCGGCGGCTCAGCAGCGAGCGCAAGTGGCGATCACCGTTGACGATCTGCCCGTTCATGGGGACTTACCCTCCAATACGACGCGAGCAGAGATTGCAAAGAAGATGATTGAGGCATTCAAGGCCAAGGGCGTGCCGGGCGTTTACGGATTTGTGAACGCGAAGAATATTGGGACCAATGGCGATGTGGAAAAAGACAGTGTGCTGAAGCTGTGGGTCGATTCAGGATTTCCGCTCGGCAATCATACGTTTTCGCATATCGATTTGAACACGAGCAGCGTGCAGGCGTTTGAGGACGAGATCGTTGCGAATGAATCAGTGCTACAGGGGCTGATGGGTGCGCGAGACTGGCATTGGTTCCGGTATCCCTTTTTGCATGAGGGCGACACACTGGAAAAAAGACACGCGGTGCGAAAATATCTGGCCGACCACGGATACGGGACTGCGCAGGTTACGCTGGATTTCGGGGACTACGCCTGGAACAACCCGTATGCGCGGTGCGTGGCGAAGCAGGACACGCAAGCCATTGGGTGGCTGAAGTCGAGCTACCTCAACACGGCGAAAGAAGACATCGCGCTGGATCGGAAATTATCCGTGATGCTCTTTGGGAGGGACGTCAAGTACGTGCTGCTCCTGCACATCGGCGCGCTAGACAGCATCATGCTTCCAGACCTCCTCGATCTTTTCAAGAGGCAGGGATTTGATTTTATTTCGCTCGAAGAAGCGCAAAAGGATCCGGCCTACCAGAGTGATCCGGATGCGGCGCTGCTACATGGCGGATCGTTCCTCGAACAATTGATCGAAGCAAAGCACCTGAAGTACCCACCGCACGAAGATAGACCGATGGACAAGCTTGACGCGATCTGCCGCTAGCCGGTCGAATTTCACTTTCGCAGGTTGTCAGAGGCGAATGCAGCGATCAGTTCTGCCGTTGCGCGAGTCGCTGAACCGACCCCGATCATTGCGGATCTGGAGCGGTCCCGGGGATTGCTATCGGTGTCTTGATATCTTGAAGCTCGGGCGGTATTCCGAGAATCGCGTTGGTGTTCTGGCCTACTACCACGAGCCAATCGCCGCCCCGCTTTTCCGCGACCAGGGTCATCATGCCGTAGCGTGGCGGGCGTGGCGTTCCATCCGGATTTTTGTCGCCCTCGACCTTCCAGCTCCAGTGAACAACAGCCATATCCGGATGCAGGAAACGCACTGTTGTCTGCAGCGGCGTAAGCGTGGAGTCCTTAAAGCGCCCGCTCAGCAAGCGCACATGGAATTTTTCAAAGTCGGATCTGCCGTGCAGGTAAGTGGTGGCGACGGTCACGAAGTCGGCGTCGTCTGCCATCAATTTCGCTAGTTCGTGGCCATCGTGCTTGGCCCAAGCGTCGCTGAAAGCCTGGGGCAGTTTGCGGGCAGCTTCCTCGTCGGCTTTTGTCTGGGCATTGGCTGGGAGGATCGTAACCGTGAGTAGAGAGAGAAACGCGATTGAGAGGCGTCTCATTTCTTGATGACTCCTTCCTGGAAATCATTGGCCGGAACGAAATTGGACGATCGACGCCCGAGATTCTGACACGAGGTCCCGACGTCATCAAATTTTTCTTGCATGGCAGAAGCGAGGCGCGTACATTCGCAATTGCCGGTGCGCCCGGGTGGCGCGACCGGCTATTTTCTTCGAGGGGTGCTGCGAAGCACGAAAAATGAGCACGAACGGACATACACAAGCCGCGCCGCCGATTTTGTTGACGATTTCTGGATTCGACCCATCATGCGGAGCGGGGACGGCCGCGGACTTGAAGACGTTTGCGGCGCACGGATGTTATGGCGTGGCGGCGATCACTTCGCTGACGGTGCAGAACACGCAGGGCGTGGAAGACGTCCACAACATTCCTAGCGCGACGCTGAAGGCGCAGCTCGAGGTGCTGGCGAAGGATTGCAACATCGCAGCGGTAAAAATCGGGATGCTCGGGAATCGCGGGAATGCCGTGACCGTGGCGGAATTCCTGGATGCGCATACCTTTGCGCACGTGGTGCACGATCCGGTGATGAAGTCTTCGAGTGGGACGGAGCTGCTGGATGCGGGCGGAGTTAAGTTTCTAGCGACGGAGCTGCTGAAACGCGCGAGTGTGATTACGCCGAACGTACCGGAAGCGGAGATTCTGACGGGGATGACCATCAAAGACCTGGCAGAGATGGAAGCGGCAGCTCGGAAGATCGTAGAGATGGGTGCACGGGCGGTGATCGTCAAAGGCGGGCACATGGGCCGGCCGACGGATGTTCTTTTCGACGGAACGGAAATGGTGACGCTGCCCGGCGAGCGCGTGAACGAAGAGCAACTGCACGGCACCGGCTGCACATTTGCTTCCGCGCTTGCGGCGCACCTGGCGGTTGGCCGGGGACTGCTCGAGGCGGCGACGCTCGCGAAAGCGTACGCGACGAAAGCGATCGAAAAAGCGTATCCCGTCGGGAAGGGCCGGCTGCCACTCGACCATTTTTATCGGCAGAGGATTGAGCCGCCTGCGCGCGGCATTCATGAAGTGCCGCAGCACGGGATGCATCCAGCGGCCGAGCCCACGGCGCACTAAGTCCCTCGCGCTGCGGTACGAAGTTAGCGAGCGGATTCCTGACCGAACCAACGCAACTAGGCCCGGCGAACCACCATGAAAACCAAACGGAAAATCATCGTTTCTATTGCGACGAGCGCGGACGGCTATATCGCGCGGCTCGACGGCGACGTGGCGTGGCTGGACCGCCCTAGGCCCAAGGGAAATTACGGCATGGGCGAGTTCTTCAAGAGCATCGACACGATCCTGTGGGGACGCAAGACATACAGCAAGGGAATCGAGATGGGGATGGAGAAGAGGATGGCATCGGGATTCGGCGCCGGCATCCAGAACTACGTTTTTTCCCGGCAAGCGCAGGAATCGAAGGTGTCAGGATTCAAGTTTGTCGGCGAGCCGATTAAGGAGTTCGCGCAGGGACTGCGGAAGAAGCGGGGAAAGAACATCTGGATGATGGGTGGCGGCGAGATCATTGCTTCTTTTTTGGACGAAGGAGAAATCGACGAGTTCAACATTAGAGTAATTCCGATTCTGATTGGTGAAGGCATTCCGCTGATTCAGCCGCGACACCGGTTGATTCGGCTGAAGTTGCTATCGAACAAAGAGTTTTCCGATGGAGTGGTGGAACTGCGTTATCAACTGGCGCAAGCAGTAGCGAGGAATTTGCGCCGTCTGGAACAACTTTTTCTGTGTGCCCGATGAAGATGGAGGAAGGGCCTTGGCGAAAACCAGCAAGCCGACCCCCGCGGCGCTCGGTTTTCGCGTGAAGTCTGGTTGGGCGATGGCGGTTTTGCTGGCCGGACCTCCTAATCTGCCAAAGCTAGTCCGGTGTCAGGCCATCCTACTTTCCGATCCCAAGATTCCTGAATCGAAGCAACCCCACCATGCCGCGCTGGACCTTCCTGGAAAGGAAGGAAAGGCGGTCGCGGAAAGACTGTGTCGCGTCGTAGTTGGCGCAGCAAAACAGTCCGTCCAAGAACTTCTGGAGCAGGCAGCGGCCGGTGGCTATGGCGTTATGGGAGCTGGGTTGGTTGTTGGCAGCCTTGCGGATCCCGCCACTCTTCACAACGAACACATTCGAGCGCATGGACTGGAAGGCCAATTATTTCGAACGGCTCTCGAAGACGCGCTTCGTGAGCAGGGGCTACCTTCAAGAGTGCTCTTGGAAAAGAATGCATACACCACGGCGTCGCCGGTACTGCGCAAATCGGCGTCGAAGGCAAAAAAGATAATCGCAGGGCTAGGCGACTCGCACGAAGGCTCCTGGAGGGCGGAAGAAAAACTCGCGGCTTTGGCGGCGTGGATGGCGCTTTGTGCGCACAAATAAAATTCGGCCAACTTCAGCGCTTGGCTTGCGCGAAAGACGACGCGATACGGCGGTAAGCCCGCACTTCATTGATTTGGCCGGGATCGGTGGCCTCTTCCCTGGCGGTCCGCTGCCGCACACTCAGGAGCCGCTGATCTCTTGCCGTGGAATTCCTGCGCGAAGCAACCAAAAATGGCCGGGCGTCAGGCTGATTCGTGGCGGTGTGCTTCGGAGCTTTCGTTCTGCGCGAGAGGCCTCTGCGCTTTTCGCCGTAGGTGAATTGGTACAAGACATACAAGAGAAAGTCGCATCCGAGGATGCAAAACGCGAGAAATACTGTGGCTGACATAGTTAGCTCGCTTCTTTAACTCACTTCGCGCGGATGGGAATGGGTTGTCCGCACAAGATGCAGAGTAGGAGTGGAAGGGCAAGAAAATCCTGAGGGGTTTGTTAGGAATTTATTAAAATAAGGCTCTAGCGGGGCCTTCTCGGCTCAGGACGAGGCCACATTGATTTCGCGACGAACGGGCGTTTGGCTGTTGGTCGCGTTTACGATCGCCTTGGGAACCGCCGCGGCTCTGGCTCCGCGCATCCCTCAACCGCAGTCCTATCACGACTTCGCCGATCAACGGTCCTTGTCAGGAATACCGAACTTTGGAGACGTGGCTTCCAACCTTTTATTCGCCGTCAGCGGAGCCTGGGGATTGATTTTTCTGCTCGGAAGGCGCGGCCAAGGTCTATTTCTCGATCCACGCGAGCGATGGGCGTACGTCTTTCTATTCCTGGGCTTGTTCCTTACGGCATTTGGGTCGGGTTACTATCATCTCGCTCCCGACAACGCTCGGTTGGTGTGGGACCGGCTGCCTATGACGCTCGCTTTCATGGGATTGGTTTCGGCGATGATTTCGGAACGCGTGAGCGTGGCAGCCGGCTTCTATTTGCTACCGCTGGGGTTATTGATCGGTGCGGGGAGCGTGGTTTTGTGGTGGTACAGCGAAGCGAGAGGGGCAGGAGACTTGCGGCCCTATGCGGCGGTGCAGGTTTATGCGGTATTCATTCTGCCCGTCTTGCTCTTGTTACCACCACGGTACACGCGCAGTTGGGATTTCGCGGTAGTGTTTGGTTTCTATGTGCTGGCGAAAATCTTCGAGACGGCGGACCGGCAGATTTTCTCGATTGACCAGCGTACGATCAGCGGACACACGCTGAAGCACTTGGCAGCGGGCGCTGCGGGATTTTGGATTTTTGGGATGCTACGGAAGCGAGAGCCGCATCCATCTGCATTGAAGGCATAGATCGCCGGGCTAAAGCCCGGCAAGTAAACTCGGATAGTTCGCTATTGGTCATTGTAGGCGGCACTCAGTTCCTCGATGCGATGCTCTGTTACAGTTTCCATGCACATGGACCAAACCATGGGGGCCATTGAGCCTCCTTCATATTGGTCCCTGGCAATCGAACAGTGAAGGTCGCGATAGGTAATCCAAGCTCGCTGCGCCGACTTTAGCCTCTGAATGCTCTCGTTTTGCTTCTGGTCTTGGGGAGAACCCGCCGAGAGCCGTTTTATCTGGTCACGGTAGACGGTATTCAGATGTGTGTCAGCCTTGCTGTATTGTTTGCCATAACACAAGTTCATTTCACTTTGTGTGCTCGCTGAGCCACAAGGATCCGCCTGCGTATCACACCCTCCCTTCGAGCTGGTTGTTTGCTGCGTTGATCCGAGAGTCAGAAATAACAAAAGAAATGTGGCAACACCGAGTACGTTTGGCATGGATGCCTCGCTTGGAAAATTCTGCGACGCTGAATTCCCATTGGCAAGGCTAGAACCGAGACGGTGTGTCCACTCTATTAGTTCTTATAGATGATGCGGCCGGCGACGACGGTGGCCATTGGCGCGCCTTTGAAGGTGCGGGTGTCGAAGGGGGAGTTGCGGGATTTGCTGGGGGATTGCTTTACGTCGTAGGTCCATTCGTGCGTGGTGGAAAAAATTGTGAGGTCTGCGGGTTGGTTGGCGGCAATTTTGCGCTCGATGCCGAGGACGCTCGCAGGACCAGTGGTGAACAGTTCGACCATGCGTGCGAGGGGAAGGCGGCCAGTGTGGACTAGCTGCTCGAGAGAGAGGGCGATGGCGGTTTCGAAGCCGAGAATGCCGAAGGGGGCACGGTCGAACTCGACGTCTTTGAGGGCAGGTTCGTGCGGGGCGTGATCCGTTGCGATAGCGTCGACAGTGCCGTCGGCGAGACCGGCGATGAGGGCTTCGCGGTCTTCGCGTGCAGCTAGCGGGGGATTCATTTTGTAGCGCGAATCGTACTGGACGTCTTCATCGATCAAAGTGAAGTGGTGGGGCGTGACTTCGCAGGTGACATGAAGACCGTGCTGCTTGGCCCAGCGGACTTGTTCGAGCGAAGCTTTGGCGGAGAGATGCGCGACATGAAGACGCGCGCCGGTAAGTTCGGCGAGTTGAACGTCGCGGGCGACGCAAACGGATTCGGCGGCGGCAGGCATGCCGCGGAGGCCGAGCCGCGAAGACGTGACGCCTTCGCGCATGACGGCGCCGGCGGCCAGCGAAACATCTTCGGAGTGCTCGATCACGGGAATGTCGAGCGAGCGGCAATACTCCATGACTTGACGTGCAAGCTTCGCCGTGGCGATGGGTCTTCCGTCGTCGGAAACGGCGACAATGCCGGCTTCTTTCATGGCGGCGATTTCGGCGATGGCTTCGCCTTTGCTGCTGACGCTGGCGGCGCCGATCGGCCAAACGCGGACGCCTGCGGCGGTTTTGGCGCGGTCGAGAATGAAGCGCGTGACGCTGGCGTTGTCGTTGACGGGTTTCGTGTTCGGCATGCAGCACACGGCCGTGAAACCTCCGCGAGCCGCGGAACGTGTGCCGGTTTCGATGGTTTCCGAGGATTCCTGGCCGGGCTCGCGCAGATGCGCGTGTAGATCAATGAAGCCAGGCGCTACGATCAAGCCGGTTGCATCGAAGACCTTGGCGTTTTTGTGATCGCTCGTGAGTTTGCTTGGCGCGGCAAGTTCAACGATTTCTTCGCCGTCCAGAAGGATATCTTGCGAGGAGTCGGTTTTCGATGCTGGGTCGATGACGCGGCCGTTTTTAATCAGAAGCATGCGAAAGATCCTTTTTATCGGTGGAGCGGCGGTTTCTCGGCGCTTGCGATTCTTCCGCGCTGGGGCCTGCGGGAGGCCCGTTTTCTTCAGCCCCGCCGGAAATCAGAAGGAAGAGAAGCGCCATACGCACGGCGATGCCGTTGGTTACTTGTTCGAGGACGCAGGATTGCGGGCCGTCGGCGACTTCTGGGGTGATTTCGCTGCCGCGATTCATGGGGCCGGGATGCAGAACGAGCGCGTTCGGCTTCGCCAGGCGAAGGCGCTCGGCGTTGAGCTGGTAGCCGAGAACATAATCTTCGTTGGAAATGGATGGTTCGTGCATGCGTTCGGTTTGCACGCGAAGGACGAGGACGACGTCAGCATTCTCGAGAGCTTCTTCGAGTTTGAAAACGCGTCGGATAGACGCGCCGGGAGCCCCAATTCTTTCGAGTTCTTTCGGAACCCACATGGCCGGGCCGCATAGCGTGAAGCGGCATCCAAATTTTCCGAGTAGGTGGATGTTCGAGCGAGCGACGCGGCTGTGCTGGAGGTCGCCAAGGATAGTGACATTCAGGTTGTCGATTTTGCCTAGGCGGTCGCGGATAGTCAGCGCGTCGAGCAGGCCTTGCGAAGGATGTTCGTGCGTGCCGTCGCCGGCGTTAATCACAGGAATGTCCAGGTGGCGCGCGACAAAATCGGCAGCGCCTGAGGAAGCGTGACGCATGACCAGACAATCGGGCTTCATGGCGTCGAGTGTTTGGACGGTGTCGAGAAGAGATTCGCCCTTTTTCACGCTGGAAGATTCCGCCTGGAGGTTCATCGTGTCGGCGCCGAGACGAGAGGCGGCGGTGCCGAAGCTGATGCGCGTGCGGGTGGAGTTTTCAAAGAAGGCCAGAGCCACGGTTTTGCCGCGAAGGGTGGCGAGTTTTTTGAGGGGATTACGCTGGATTGTTTGGAAGGGCCTGCTTTGGTCGAGAAGAAAAGTCAGTTCGTCCGCGGAGAGCGGTTCGAGAGCCAGAAGATCGCGGAAACGATGGGTCACATTTGCACTCTTTGGCGGTCGTGCGAAAAATCCTCTTCCAACTACGGCTCCTGGCGGTCCACGAGAACGACGCGCTCTTCATTATCAATCTCGCGAAGACGCACTTCGATGATTTCCGTGTCGCTGGTCTGCACGGTGCGGCCGACGAACTGGGCTTCAATGGGCATTTCGCGGTGGCCGCGGTCGATCAGTACGCAGAGAGAGACGCGCTGGGGGCGGCCGAGGTCGAAAAGACCGTTCATGGCGGCGCGGATGGTGCGGCCGGTGTAGAGGACGTCGTCGACTAAGACGAGGTCCATTTGGTCGACTCCAAAAGTGATATCAGAGGACTGGAGAACGGCGTGAGTGGCGACTTTCGAGAGGTCGTCGCGATAGAGAGTGATGTCGAGTGTGCCCACCGGGACGTCGATGCCGTCGATGCCGCGCATGGCTTGGGCGATGCGCTGTGCCAGAGGCACGCCACGGCGGCGGATGCCAATGAGAGCGAGATGTTTGGTGCCGCCGCTTTTCTCGACAATCTGATGGGCCAAGCGCCGCAGGGTGCGGTCGATCTCCGAGGCAGACATCAATTGTGCTTTTTCGACGATGCGCATGGTCGGGTAATCCTAGCATAGTGACTGGTGAGTCGTGACTAGGGACTGGAGGGTGCGCCCGAATAGCTTGCCCAGGTCTTAGAGGTTCGGACAGCCGTGATAAACTGCGACGGCGAATTGCGGGGGAGAGGTGAATATGTTGCTGGAACAGGGCGCTGGTAAGCGCTGGCAAAGAGCTCTGGCTGGAATGGCGTTGTGGGTCGCGATCTGGGCTCCCTCGGCGCTGGGCCAGGCTATCGCGACAGCGAAAAAGGCGAGCCCGAAAGAGCCAAGCACTCGGGCGGCGGCTCGAACGACTCCAACGCGGCCAAAGCTCGTGGTCATGCTGGTGGTGGACCAGATGCGCGGGGATTACGTGGACAAGTTTCAGGGGCAATGGACGGGGGGATTGAAACGCCTGGTCGAGGAAGGCGCGTGGTTCCGCGATGCGGCGTACCCTTATGCCGCGACGGAGACCTGCGTGGGGCACGCGACGATTTCCACGGGCGCCTTCCCGGCCACGCATGGAATGGTAGCCAACGCCTGGTGGGACCGGGAAACTCAGAAAATGGTGACGTGCACGGCGGACCCCAATGCCAAGAACTCGGGGTACGCAGGCGTCAGCCCAAAGGGCGGAGATTCCGCGTGGCGAATGCAAGTTCCCGCGTTTGCGGAAGAGCTGAAGTTCCAAACTGGCAGCGCAACGAGAGTGGTGACGTTTTCCCTGAAAGCGCGAGCGGCCATCACCATGGCCGGGCACAAAGCAGACGCTGCCACCTGGTTTGATAGCGGCGGTTGGGCGACGTCGAGCGTTTACGGCACGATGCCGTTCATCGAGGCGTACGCGAACGCACATCCAGTGAAGGCGGATTATGGAAAGACGTGGACCCTTTCGCTGCCCCAACGCGCGTATTGGTACGACGAAAAAGCTACGGGCGCTGTGCCGCCGAAGGGGTGGGAGCTTACTTTTCCTCATGCTTTGACGGGAAAAGCTGGGAGCAACGAGGCGGACGAGGTGTTCTACGAGCAATGGTCGGCCAGCCCTTATGCGGACACGTACCTAATCAAACTTGCAGAGAATGCGGTGGATTCGCTGGGGTTGGGCAAAGGCGGCGGGGTGGATTATTTGGGCGTGAGCTACTCGTCCGTGGACTATGTGGGGCATGCCTTCGGGCCGCGCAGCTGGGAGATTCAAGACATTTTGGTGCGGTTGGATCAGGATCTGGCTGAACTATTCGCGATCTTGGATGAGAAAGTTGGCAGGGGAAATTACGTGGTCGCGTTGAGCGCGGACCACGGTGTCGTGCCGGTTCCAGAAGACATGCAAAAAACTGGCGCTGACGCTGGCGTCTTGCACTTGCCCGACGTGCAGGAGCGAGTTGAAAAAGCGCTCGCGCCTTTGAATTATCCGAAACCGGCGGTTGCGCGAATCACGGGGAGCGACATTTATTTTGTGCCAGGTGTGTATGAGAAGTTGAGAAGCGATGCGACCGCCATGAATGCCGTGCTGGATGCGATCAGGGGAGCGCCGGGCGTAGCGGAAGTATTCCGAGCGGAGCAACTGGCCGACCGTCCCGCGACGCAAAGTCCGCTGCTTGAAGCGATGGCAGACAGCTATTTACCTGGCCGCAGCGGGGATCTCTTCATTGTTCCAAGGCCCTACTGGTTGATGGACGGGACGCCCGCGGGAAAGACGCGCTCCTACGGCACGGGGCACGGGACGCCTTATAACTACGATCAGCATGTGCCGATTTTTTTCATGGGCTACGGCGTTCAGCCTGGCGAGTATTACGATGCGGTGACCCCGGCGGACATAGCGCCGACCCTGGCTTCACTTTGCGGAATTACCTTGGCGCCTCGCGATGGGCGCGTCCTTGGGGAGGCACTCGCACAGCGAAAGCCCAAGCAAAGCAAACCAAAAGAAGAATAGGACTTAGTTTATGGAGCTGTACCGCTGAGGAGAGACCAGATGGAAGCTCCCAGAAAAACAATCGCGAACAGCGCATCAAAGAACGCAAAAATGGGAGAACGATGGTAGTGCCAGAAAAAAGCGACCGCGTTTCCAGCGCCGATGACAAACAATGAAGCCCGCAGCCGCCAGCGACTTTTCCCCGCCCAAAGCAAAACCGCTCGAACATGAATACTCCTTGCGAAGGGCAGAATTTACCTAGATTCGGGCGATGAATCCACAATGGAAACATGGCCCGTAACAGCGCGTTCATGTTATTCTTTCGCCCGAAGTGACGAGCGCCAGGGCCGTTGATCTGACCGTGCATGTCGGCGCGGTGCGCCTGCGGAATCCCATTCTCGCAGCCAGCGGAACTTTCGGCTACGGCGTCGAGTTTGCCCACCTGGTAGACCTAAGTCGTCTTGGCGGCATAGTCGTGAAAGGCCTTTCCCGCGAGCCCATGGAGGGCGCCCCAGCGCCCCGGCTCTGCGAGACCCCATCCGGGATGCTAAACGCCGTCGGGCTTCAGAACATAGGGGTCCGCGCGTTCGTAGCTGAAAAACTCCCAGTACTGAGAAAATACGATACGGCGATCATAACCAATGTATTCGGCTACAGCGTCGAGGACTACGTCGAGGTTATCCGGGTTCTCGAGGATGCCGAGGGGCTGGCCGCGTATGAGCTAAACATCTCCTGCCCCAACGTCAAGAGGGGGGGAATACAGTTTGGGGGCGACCCAGGCCTCGTAGCCGAGGTCGTGGGTGCGGCGAGGGAGGCAGCGGTCAAGCGACCTCTCTGGGTGAAGCTCTCGCCGATGGTTGCAGACATTGGACTTATTGCGCGGACGGCAGAGGGTGCCGGCGCCGACGCCTTAACGGTGGCGAACACCTATCCGGCCATGGCGGTCGACCCGTGGACCGGAAAGTCCTGCTTGGGGAGCCAAACTGGAGGTCTCTCCGGCCCGTCTATAAAACCGATCACCCTACGTTTGGTTTGGGAAACGTATAAGGCGGTAAAGACACCAATCTTAGGTGTCGGCGGTATCGAGACGGTCGAGGACGTGCTTCAGTATGTGGCGGCAGGTGCGACTGCCGTACAGGTCGGGACGGCCAGCTTTACTGACCCTACGGTCAGTCAGCGACTTGTGAAGGGATTAGAGAGGGCTTTTTTCAGAGCTAAAACGTTTACTGTCAATGAGATAAGAGGTAAAGTTTTCGCAGATTTTGGTTGACATAACGACTGTTTTGCGATACAATTTTTTGGATATGAGTAGCACAAAGAACACACTATGAGACGACCACTCTTTGTTTTCTGGGCCGCATTCCGTTGGGTGCTCTTAATGTTCCTTATAGTTCCCGTGATGGACGCTCCGCTTGTGGCGCGCTTAAGCGCACCGGTTAAGCCGGTGAAGACTTGGGTCGGCAACGCCAGCTGGTATGGACCGGGATTTAATGGAAAGAAGACCGCCAACGGTGAGCACTTCGACTGCGAGGCTCTGACAGCCGCGCACCCGAACCTGCCGTTCGGGGCCATCGTCCGGGTGGTGAACCCCCGGAACGGGAAGTTTGAACTAGTACGCATCAACGACAGAGGTCCGTATCAAGAGGGACGCGAAATTGATGTATCCTATCGCGTAGCCCGAAAGCTTGGTTTGATCCACTCGGGCGTGAGCCAGGTTCGGCTCGAATTGATGGAATTGCCCGAGAAACGCTGACCCCGCCGAAATCGGGGTCTCACATGACCTTGAGCTTCGACGCCCATCCCCGCAGCAGCTTAATCGTGGCACTGGATTTTGATTCGCTATCCTCTGCCCTAAAATTCGCAAAACAGGTTGGCGATCTCGTTGGGATGTTCAAGATCGGAAACCAACTGTTTACCGCTGCAGGGCCTGCGGCGGTGAAAGAAATTGCGGCACTGGGCCCCGGCATCTTTCTCGACCTGAAATTCCACGACATCCCGAATACAGTTGCGGGAGCGGTGCTCTCCGCCGCAGCCATGACGGGAGTGCAGCTCGTCAATGTGCATGCACTTGGCGGCAAGGCTATGCTTGAAGCCGCGGTGCAAGCCATCAGTGCAGGCGTCCCAATGGGCGCCGACCGGCCGCGTTTGCTTGCCGTGACGATTCTTACGAGCATGGACCAGAAATCCATGAAGGAAGTCGGAATCGGCGGCCCGCCGAAGAGCCGAGTCGTGAAGCTGGCCCGGCTCGCAAAAGAGGTTGGTGTGGACGGAGTCGTGGCCTCCGTCCAGGAAGCGCGAGCGATTCGCAAAGCCTGCGGGCGCGAATTCTTGATCGTGACACCAGGTGTGCGGCCCAAAGACAAAGAAGGTGCTGATGGAACGAAACACGACGATCAAGCCCGCACAGCCACTCCGACGGAAGCGATTAAAGCAGGGGCGGACTATATCGTTGTCGGCAGACCGATCCTAGCCGCAGAAGATCCTCGCGCAACCGCTCAGGCCATCGTCGACGAGATCGCGGCGGCGAAGTAAACAAAACTCTCCTCCTTGATTCAAAACCATGCAGTGATTGCTCAGAGCTCGGGCAAAGTGTGGCCGCAAGCACAGCCAAGAGTGGCTGTGCTACCTTAATTCTTACGCGCCGCGCGGCGTTTCGTGGTGTGCTTTCTCTTTCATGAATACCACTTCAAAGAGCGTGATTGTCGGGACGGCGGGGCACATTGATCATGGGAAATCTGCGCTTGTGGAAGCGTTGACGGGGACGCATCCGGACAGGCTCGCGGAAGAGAAGCGGCGCGGGATTACCATTGATCTTGGCTTTGCTTTTCTGGAAGAAAATGGCGTGAGATTCGGTCTGGTAGATGTGCCCGGGCACGAGCGTTTTGTGAGCAACATGCTGGCCGGCGCAGCGGGGATCGATCTGGTGCTGCTGGTGATTGCCGCGGATGAGTCCATTAAGCCACAGACGCGCGAGCATTTTGATATTTGCCGGCTGCTAGGCGTGAAGCGCGGCGTCGTGGTGTTGACGAAGAGCGATTTGGTCGATGCGGACATGCTCGGGCTAGTGCGTCTGGAGGTGGAAGAGTATTTGCGCGGATCGTTTTTGGAGCGGGCACCGATTGTTCCGGTAAGTGCTAAGACGGGGACCGGGCTGGCCGAGTTGAAGAACGCGCTGCACGCCGTCGCTACCGAAATTGCTCGAAAAGATGCGGCGCGATATTTCCGGCTACCCATCGACCGGGCGTTTGCGATGAAGGGGTTCGGAACGGTGGTGACCGGCACGCTCATTTCGGGGAGTATCGGCGCGGAAGATGAAGTCGAACTTTTCCCGGGTGGCAAGCGGCTGCGCGTGCGAGGCGTGCAATCGGGCGGGAAATCCGTTGAACGCGCCATTGCGGGGCAGCGGACGGCCGTGAACCTGGCGGGCATTGACCACGCCGACGTGAAACGCGGGATGACGCTTGCCGCGCCGGGACACTTTCGTACGACGCGCAGGATGGATGTGCGGCTCACTCTGCTACCTTCCGCGCGGAAGCTGAAGCATCGCGCGCGTCTACATTTGCACGCAGGGACTGCGGAGACCATCGCTGAGATTTTTATTTACGGCGAAAACGCGCTTTCGCCCGGGCAGAGCACGCTGGCGCATCTACGCCTGCAGGATGACGTGTTATTGTTGCCCGGCGACCGGTTCATCGTGCGGCAATTTTCGCCGGTCGTTACGATCGGCGGCGGCGAAGTGCTGGATTGCCTGGCAAGGCGGCCCATGGTGCGAGATTCGGGCCGGACCGCATTCCTCGAAATAATGGAACGCGGAAAGCGTAACGAAGTGCTTGTTGCGATGACGGAACGCGCCGTATTGGGTTTGGAATTGGGCGAAATTGTCGCGCGAACTGCCTGGTTCGAAAACGAAGTGCGAGAAGTTGCTCAGCGTCCCAACGTGGCTGAGAAAATTAAGATCGTTTCGTCGGAACCATTGATTTTACTGGGTCGAAAGGTATTCGACGAAGTGCGGCGGAAAATCGCCGAGCGGGTGGAACGGTTTCACAAGGAGAATCCGCTCTCGCCAGGCATCGCACGAGAAGATTTGCGCGCCAGTCTGGGAAGGCGCGTGCGGGCGGAGGCGTTTCGCGCGGCGCTCGACGAACTGGCTGGCGAGAAGAAACTAGACGTGCAAGGCGAGATCGTAAAGCGGGCAGGATCTCAGATTGCACTGCAGCCGGAAGAAGCGCAGGCCAAAGGGGAAATTGAAAAAGCGTTCGCTGAGTCTGGATTGGCGGTACCATCCGTTAAAGAGGTGTTGGCAAAGCTTTCCGTTGAAGCGAAGCGCGCAGAGAAACTGCTGCAAATATTGCTGCGAGAAAAGAACCTTGTCCGGGTAAGCCCGGAGCTTATTTTTCACCGGGATGCGCTGGCTCATCTGAAAGAGCAGCTCGTTACATACAAGAAGGCGAAGGGCGAGCGAATCTCGGTGCCGATATTTAAGGATTTGACGGGCATCACGCGAAAGTATGCCATTCCTTTGCTGGAATATCTGGACCGGGAGCGGGTGACGCGGCGGGCCGGGGATGAGCGTGTTATACTTTAAATGTATGTAGTGCGTAGCCCCGGCGCTGGGGTGCGTCTATCCCGGCGCGAAAGGTAGGTGCCCTATGTGGGACAGCCCAATGCATTTGTTGATTGTTGCGATCGTGATTCTCGTACTTTTCGGGGGGCGCAAGATTCCTGAATTGATGCGCGGTCTTGGCGAAGGCGTGCGCGGATTCAAGGAAGGTATGTCCGGGGCGCAAGCGCAGTCGACGCCACCGCCTCCAACGGCAGCAGCTCCGGCCGAGAAACCCTCGGAAGAGAAGAAGGCCTAAGAACGATTTTCTGCGATATCAGGTAAAAAATAGTTTTTTCGAGGCGCTCTCTAGGTAGAGCGCCTTTTTCGTTTCGGACAGCATCGTTCCGGCGGTCCGCCTTGGTCAGTTAGCCTGTGTCAATTGACGTGACCATGAGCGAGCGTTAGAGTTTGGGCCTTACGCACCTTTAATTTTCGAGCAAGTTTACGAACCTTTTAGCCTGATTCGCATTTGCGAAAAGAAGGTAGTAAATGGATGCCAAGCCGTTACCGGCTCGTCCGAGCCTCAAACCCTTTACGAAACGTGAAAGAGATATCGTTAGAAGCTGCACCTCCGGCGATCACGCGGAGATTGGGCTTCTCCGGCGCGATGGGGGGAAATCATGAGCGCAACGCTTTCCGCCACCCGAGTGGAACCGTCCGCCACGTCCATGTCCCGGATCGCGTCCATTGATCTGATTCGCGGCGCGGTCATGATCCTAATGGCAATCGACCATGTGCGAGTCTATTCGGGCCTTCCCGCCGGCGGCCCGACGCCGGGCATCTTCTTCACCCGCTGGGTCACCCACTTCTGCGCGCCGGCATTTATCTTCTTGGCTGGAACCAGTGCCTTCTTCTACGGCCGGAAGCATGCGGACCTCTCCCGGCATCTTTTGATCCGCGGCGTTTGGCTCATCTTCCTCGAACTGACTTTCCTCCGCGTATCTTGGACCTTCAACTTCGATTTCGCGCACTACGAAATGGCTGGAGTCATCTGGGTTATCGGCTGGTGCATGATTCTGCTGGCAGGGTTGGTGAAACTGCCTCTCGCACTGGTGGGGACGATCGGCATCGTCATCATCTCCGCTCACAACCTGATGGATCCATACCTCGGCAAACTGATTCCGGCGCTTCCCGATAACCGACTGTCGGGACTTTGGAAGATTCTCTACGTTGGCTTCTTTGCCGGGCCGGTACAGTTCGGAGCCGACGGTCCCAGCCTCATTGTGCTCTACTCGATCGTTCCGTGGATCGGGGTTATGGCGGCGGGTTATGCGTTCGGCAAGGTCTTGACGATGGAACCTTCGCGACGAAACCGCCTCTGTCTGGCGATTGGGCTCGGAGCCATGGGACTCTTCCTGGTGCTGAGGGGATTCAATCTCTACGGCGATCCGCGCCCCTGGCACGCCGCAGCGCAGGGGCCGAACGGCTCACCGCCAATGCCTGCGCTCCTCGCTTTCCTGAACACCACTAAGTACCCGGCATCGTTGGCCTTTCTCCTTATGACGCTGGGTCCTATTATTGCGTTGATCCCGCTGCTCGAAGGCGCGCGCGGGACCTTCGTCCGTTGGATCTCCGTCTTTGGCCGCGTGCCATTCTTTTTCTACATGCTCCACATCCCATTGATCCACGTCCTGGCGCTGGTAGTTTCGAAGATCAGGCTAGGCGAGGTGAGCCCCTGGCTCTTCACGAATCATCCGATGGGCAATCCGTGGCCGCCCGAAGGGTACACGTGGAACCTCGGGCTGCTTTACGCTGTCTGGGTGGTGGCGATCGTGCTGCTGTATTTCCCATGCCGGTGGTTCGCCGATCTCAAAGCTAGGAAGAAGGACTGGTGGCTCAGCTACCTTTAGAAATGGCCGATACGGTAGCGGCTTTCATTCGTGCGGCGTGCGTTCCGCGCGACGCCATGCACTCCTCGGGGACACTAGAGCGCGCCGAGGCGGTACTCGCGGCGCATCCCGAGGTGGCGAGCAGCGACATACATACGGCGGCAATTCTTGGCGACGCTGCAGCTGTGCGTCGGTTCCTTGTGCTTGATGCGCGCAACGCGACGGCTAAGGGCGGCCCGTATGGATGGGATGCTCTGACCCATTTGTGTTTCTCCAGGTATTTGCGGCTCGATCGCGCGAGATCCGACGGTTTCGTCGCGTCGGCCAAAGCCCTGCTGGATGCTGGAGCAAGCGCGAATACTGGGTGGATGGAAGTGGATCATGAGCCGCATCCTGAGTGGGAGAGCGCGATTTATGGCGCTGCAGGACTCGCCCAGCATCCGGGGCTGACACGGCTGCTGCTGGAGCGCGGCGCCGATCCGAACGACGGGGAGACTCCTTACCATGTGGTGGAAACGTACGACAACACGGTACTGAAGATTCTGGTGGAGAGCGGGAAGTTGAACGATACAAGCTTGACGACGCTGCTGCTGCGCAAGGCCGACTGGCACGACTACGAGGGGATCAAATGGCTGCTGGAGCACGGAGCTGATCCGAATCGAGCTACACATTGGGGGAGAACAGCGTTTCATCATGCGCTGCTGCGCGACAACAGCATCAGCATTATCGAGGCGCTGCTGGACCATGGCGCGGACCCGACGCTTTTTGCGGAGCGGCCGAACACGCGGCAGACAGCCGGCCCCGCGATGTCGGGGGTCGCTATGGCGGCGCGAAGAGGGCGCGGCGATGTGCTGGAGTTGATGGAACGGCGCGGCATTGCGATCGAGCTGCAGGGCGTGGAGCGATTGATTGCCGCCTGCGCTAGAAATGTTTCGGCAAAGGTGCGAACTATTGCCGAGCAAGAGCCGGAGTTGGTTCGCGAATTGGTGGCGCAGGGAGGCAAGCTGCTTGCGGAGTTCGCGGGCGTCGGCAATACGGATGGCGTTCGGCATCTGCTCGATCTCGGTGTTGACGTGAACGCAGTGACCGAAGATGGTGATCCTTATTTCGATGTGGCGAAGAACAGCACGGCGCTGCACTCGGCGGCGTGGCGAGCGTGGCCTTCGACGGTAAAGTTTTTGCTTGAACGCGGAGCGTCGGTAGACGTTACGGATGAGAAGGGACGCACGCCACTGATGCTCGCTGTACGGGCCTGCGTGGACTCATACTGGAAGCAACGACGAACGCCGGAGTCGGTGGAAGCGTTACTCAAATCGGGAGCCACCGTTCGCGGCGTCGAGTATCCGTCGGGTTACGCGGAAGTTGACGAGCTATTGCACGCACACGGATCAGAACCTCGGGATTAAAGCGCACCTACGCAGTTTCTTTTGGTTGGCGACCGACAAATTGTGTTCAAAGAGTAGCGGAAAAGTTTTTCCAAAATAAAAAAACTGCACTTTCGACCAGTAGTCCGACCACAACTTTCCTCCTACGCTTGGGTATTACCTAGTGTCCCGGAAATCCCCGAATTTGAAATGGAACGTACAGGAGAGAGATATGAAACTCACTTGGTTGAAGTGGAGCGCCTTGCCCATGGCAGTGTTGATGGTGGGAACGGCGGCAAGGGCGCAAGGACAATCGTCTACGCAGAGCTCGAGCGCGCCGGCGCCTGCTACACAGCCGGCAACCCCCGCGGCGAAGCCCGATCCGAGCATCGCGCAGCGGAAAGAGAATCAGCAGGACCGCATCGCCAACGGTGTGAAGAGCGGACAATTGACGGCCGGCGAAACCGCCAACCTTGAGACCAAGGAAGCGGCGATCAACGGCGAAACCAAAGCAGACCGCGCGGCGAACGGCGGAAAGCTGACTCCGGCTGAGAAGACGCAGATCAACAAGCAGCAAAACGGCGTCTCCAAGCAGATTTATCAGGACAAGCACAACGCCAAAACCGCCAATACTGGCAAGAGCGAAGTGGGGCAGCGCCAGGAGAACCAGCAGGACCGCATCGCGCAGGGCGTCAAGAGCGGGCAACTGACGGCTGGCGAGACGGCGAAGCTGGAAAATCAGCAAAAAGGCATCAACCAGCAAGTGAAAGCGGACCGCGCAGCGAATGGCGGGAAGCTGACACCTGGCGAGAAAACGCAAGTGAACAAGGAACAGAACGCGGCGTCGAAGAATATCTACAACAAGAAGCACAACGCCAAGACACAGCCAGGCGCGAAGCCGAAGTCGTAAGTTTTTCCACCCCCTGAAACGAAAGAGGTGCCCTCCGAGAGGAGGGCACCTCTTTTTTTGGCTCATTTTCGGCGCGGCCTCCCGGAAGCACGCTCGGTCGTCGGGTGTAGAGAGGTCCCTCGTCGCGTTGCTCCTCGGGACAGCTATCCTTATCGGATAGCTGTCTAACAATAAGCCCCCCTCCCCCCTCCCGGTTTTTTTGGAACTGCACCTTCTAAAGGGTTTTAAGTCCTGTGTTTTGAAAGTGCGGATTCTACGGGGGTTACAGGCGGGTTCTATGGAAGTGCGGATTCTGAGGAAGTTAGGAGTTACCCGTGGACAGCTGACGGCGGTTGCAAAAAGAAAAGGATAACGCTGAGACGCAGAGCACGCGGAGCTGACGCAGAGAAAGCTGGCGGACGTACCCCACCCCGGGTGTTTTTTGTAAGAGTGGCAAACAAAGGGGTTAGGCTTGACGCGGCGTCAAGATTCGTCGTCTGAAGGTTGGAAAGTTTGAAGGTAGGGATGTTGAAAGTCGAAGGAAGGGAGCCAGACGCGGAGGCGGTGGGCGCACACCGGCAGGAGAAAAAGAGTGAAGGGGAGGACGATTGGACAGAATGCGAGGAAAGCATGAAATAGGGTAGCACGGTTTCTGATTACTGTCAAGGACTATTATTGAAGGAGTATCATTCGAATGAGACGGGCGGAAGTCGAGGGACGTTGGCGGAATTGAGAGGGTTGGTGAGGCGTGTAAATGCAGGGAAAAGTCAAAACACGCACCCTTTGATAAACCAAAAGCCAAAGGGAAGCGGCACCCAAGAGAGTTTCAACGCGTTAAGGGGGATCTACCAGCCTGCCACCCGCCCACCCCGGAGAAAAACAAAGTCGAAATCGGCTTCAGGGCGTTAAGGGTCGCCCACCCGCCGGCCTTTTAGACGAAGTATTAGGGAACGAGGAAACGTCCCGTCTGTCTCCGATTCCCGAAGGCCGCCTTCCGAAAAACCACAGCATCAGCGTGATAGCGAGCATTACGACCTGTTGAATCAGAAATACCCGCCAATCCCAGCGGAATGATAGTCCTGGCATGTGTGATATATGCTTGTACCATCCGACAACTGCACCTGGACCACCCGCGACCAGATTCTTAATCGTGTAACCGATGAAGACCAGCCAGTAAGCGCCAAGGAGCCAAATGAAAACGCGCCGAAGGGCCCGAAGAATGACTTGGAATATGATCATTGTGGTTTTGTCGTCGGCTGAATCCTTTTCTGGAAGATGTCCGCGTTTCGATTGAATGCGCTCGCCAGTGGGTAGTGGCTGAAAGGGCCCGAATGACTGTCGAGGTTCCGCATCCAAGCACGCTCGAGATCGTTCCCGATGTCTGTGAAGGTATTAAGGAAGAGGCCAGCGGGGAAGGGATCAGCATCCTTTAACCAATTCCTCCAGCCCTGCGTATCTCCCATAAACTGATGCGCCATCTCGTGCGGGAGGTCCGTGGCTTCTGGATTTACGAAAGAGGTGGCAGTCGTCCCCGCCATTCCCGACTGACCATTTGACACCTTGTCGGTTACAACCACGTTCAGAGCCCCTGCCTGCAGCCCCGCGACGGTGGTCTGCCCGTTAACTGTGGTCGCCGCTCCGGCCGTGTACGTAACGTTCAGATGGATATCTGCGTCTCCAAACTGATCCTTTGCATTTTGCAGCTGTCCCTTCTGAAAATCGGCCTTCTGTTTGTCCGTGAGCCCCTTTCCGCCGTTGGCATTCTTGTCGTAGATTACGTTCACATTTACTGTAACGCAGTGCTTGTCTTTAGCGCATTGGTCAGCTGTGACTTCTTGCATGCCAGTTGGGTCGATTAACATTGGCGGATTGTTGCTTGCATAGCTATACCGGTTCCAGGTTTGCGGATCCCAAACTTTGGCGGAGGCCATTAGTGGGTCGGGGGGCATGAAGCGACCGAAACTTGAAGCGTCGAAGCGGGCGCCGAAGTTGTCGAGGCCGGATTCGGAGTCGCGTTCTTTGCCGGTGAAGTGGAGGGTGCTTTGGCTGCCGCCCGCACAGGTGAGGGCGTCGCCGAAGGGGAGGCTGGTGCAGGTC
>Ga0210384_10000982_pt1 | contig 40728 bp, 67 predicted proteins | sample IncBWH2MmetaG_FD_160574 | JGI IMG/M metagenome (GOLD analysis project Ga0210384, IMG submission 160574) | Forest soil microbial communities from Barre Woods Harvard Forest LTER site, Petersham, Massachusetts, United States - Inc-BW-H-2-M | ecosystem: Environmental > Terrestrial > Soil >...
TGCGGTCGCGCCCCCGCAGCCGATCACGCACCGGGCCGGGCCGGTGGCGCGCGCGGTAGGCAACCTGGGTGCCTGGCTCGAGCGGGCGCGCTGGGACCACGTGCACGTCCCCCCGCCCGCGGTGGCGAGCACGCCCCCGCCGCTGGTCGGATACCACGTCCAGCCGTACGTGAGCCAGCCCGTGCAGCTCCAGTACGTGCCTGCGGCGGCGATGCCGTACCCAGCCCCGAGCGCTCAGCGCTGAGCATGGCCGTGCAGAGGATGCGCGGCACCGCGAGCCTACCGTGTTGCATCGGTAGGCTCGCGGTGTTTAGTCAGTCGAGGTCAGCCCACCGACGCCCTAGCTCGGCCAGGATGCGCCCCACGACGTCGATCGTAGGGTTGGGCCGGTAGCCGCTCAGGATCTGCCGGAGCGTGTCGGGGTGGAGGCCCGCGTCGCGCGAGATGTCGGCCATCGGCCTGGCATCGTGGGATACCAGGTACTGGAGCCGCGTCCTGCGTACCTCCAGAGAGGCCGTCGCCCACGCGTCTCTCCGGGCCTTGTCTCGCTGGATCATCTCTTCGAACGTGGCCACCGTACCCCCCACTCTGCAGCGCAGCTAAAGCTACGGTTGGTCGACCAGGTCACTCGCTGTCCAGATCGCTCCAGGAGCGGCCCAGCGCGGCCAGGATCGTGGCCACGGTGGTGATCGAGGGGTTGGCCCGGTCGCCCGAGAGCACGGCATGCAGGTGGGTGCGAGACATGCCGGCCCCGGTGGCGATATCGGCGATGCTGTGGCCGTCCTCCGCGACGAGCTCGCGGAGGCGGTCGAGGGCGTCGGGGGCGTGGGGCGGTGCATAGGGACGGCGGGGCATCAGAACGACTCCAGAATTGATTCCGCCGTTTCGCCGGAAAGCAGGCGCTCGACGACTGCAACGAAAGTCTTGATCGCGTCGTGGTCTCCGCACTGGATCCAATACCGGGCCGTCCCCGTCGCGGGGAACCACCACACGCGAAGGTCGTCTCCAAGAATCACTTCGCTCGCAGGCGTGGTTGCCGTAAGCGAGCGGTAAAGGCCAAGCGTGATTTCTTTCCGACCCCACTCTCGGACTTCGTCGAGCGTCAATCGTCGATACTGCGCCCGACCGTCTCGCCGCCAGTCCAGTCGCACTTTGCAGGTCTGTTCTGCTGCTGTTGCAGCCATCGTCTCATCTCCTTCGCTCGTCGCCTCTCGCCGTCCACGCGGACGGCCCGCATCGTCGCCCCCGAGGGGGGGGCGGAGGGCGGGTCGTCTCAAGCTACCCAGTCCTGGTATTGCTTGGTGACGAGGGCCTGCTCGTCTGGAGTGAGGAGTTTGAAAAGGAGTTGTTCAGCCGACCTCGAAAGGTTGTCGAGCCGCTCGCAGATCGCAATCGCGTCGTCCGAAGTGTCACGGTCGGAAAGAGCGACCGAGCATTCGGAAATCTGGTCCGGGATCGTGCGGAAAGCCTTGTACTCTGCGGACTCGCGGGCGACTGGCTTGTAAATCGCGCTGGCCATCGGTCTCTCTCCTCTCGTAAGGTCTCGCGAGCCCACCGCCCGCGTCTAGTGGCATAGTACGCAATCGCGTACGGCGTGTCAACGATCGCGTACGGAATTTCCGGAATTATTTTTCAATCCTTCCAGAGCTTGTTGAACCGGCCCGGGGCCAGCGCGGTGTAACGCACGGTGTTCTGGATATTCGAGTGGCCGAGGTACGCTTGAATCGTCCTCGTGTCCACTCCCTGGTTCGCGAGGTAGTACCCGCAGCTATGCCGGAGCATGTGCGGGTGCACCGACAGGTTGAGCCCGGCGAGCTGGCCAGCGCGCTGGACGATCAGCCCGAAGACGCGGCGATCGAGCGGGCCGCCTCGCTCCGACGTGAAGACGTATTCCGAGTCGGGAGTCTCCCGGAGCACGCGGCGCAGGTCGCGCACTTCCCGGCCGGTCAGAGGGTGCGTCCCGGAGTCGCTCCCCTTCAACCGCTTGACGTGCACGCTGGACTTGTCGAGCATCAATTGATCGCGTCTCATATGTATGAGTTCCGTTGCACGCAGCCCATGCCGGAACGCGATGAAGATCATCGTCGCGTCCCGATGGCCATGCCTGCCGGCCTTCGCCGCGGCCTTGATCAGCTTCTCCACTTCCTCGGTTGTCAGGTGTTCACGTCCCCGGCAATCCTCGTTCTTCTTTCGGGTGGGAGGCACCCTCGAAACCTTGCCCATTTTCACACTTCCCAAAACAGTGGTTGGGGCCACCGGGCAAACAGGCCCGAAAGCCTTGAAAACAAGCATGTCACTTTTCCATCTTATCCCAGTCCAACTAGAATGGGAAGAGTCGGCCCCGAAAGGAAAACCGGGCGGTTTCCGTGGTCGGGGCCATTTTGGCGGAACGGATAATCTGCGCGCAACGATAGTGACAGTGGGTGGGGTCGCACGGGCCGGCTCCGGCTCGCACCCTCCCCCGACGTCCGAATCGCAAAAGGCCCTGGATCAACCTGCGCGCGATGGGCACCCCCTGGCACTCGACCGGCCCCCTCACCCTCGACTGTGACGGTGTGCTCTGGCAGCGCTACCGGGCCGGCTGGGTGTACCACGGCCCGGTTGAGAGGCTCGAGGTCCCCGACTGGCTCCTCGCCGACGCGGCGGCGCTGTTGGACCTGTGGGCTGATCGGTACGACAGCAGGGCAGAGGAGGAGGCGGCGTGGGCACTCGCGAAAGCACTCTGACTCTGACCCTCACCCTCGGCTCGATCTCACGGCAGGGACTGACCCCCGACCAGTACCGCCGGCGCATCCGGGACCTGGTGATCGCGGCGGCATACGGCGGGGGGATCAGCCTGCGCGCGATTGCACTTGGGATGGACTTGTCGGAGTCGCTGGTCCGCACCGTGATCGCGCGGCTGGAGGCCGAGGCGGGCGAGCGCGAAAGCTGCGCAGCAGCGGTGCCCCCAAGTCCTCACCGGGGCGTGCAGTGGAGCGCGTTCAGGCACCGAAAAATGCGCACCCACCGCACAGAGGGGTAGACGGCCCACATCTGATCGACCCCACCCTCCGAGCCTGCCATGCGCGAGACCACTAACCTTCGAGGATCGCTCCACTGGATCGAGGTCGCGGGGTGGGGACTGATCGGGATCGGTCTGTCCTCCTTCTTCCGCGGCCTGTTCTGGTGATGCAGTGGACCAAGACCCTCCGCCGATCATGTCGCGCGCCGACCTCGCGTTGGCTCGCCGTGCAGCGCGCGAGCGGTGGGGAGTGCCCGACACGCTGAAGACCGAGGCTCTGTTAGTCGCACAGGAGATGCTCCGGTCGATCGACGATCGCAAGCAATCCGCAGCACTGCGGTTCCTGGCGACCTGTGACCGCGTGGACCAGCTCGACGACAAGCTCCAGCTCGAGCGGGATAAGATCGCGCCGCCGACGGAGACCCAAGGTAGAGACGCATGGGACATAGTTTGTGACGACGTCCTCGGAACGAGTGAGGCAGGCCCTGGAGCGGCTCCGGAGCGACCCGGCGGCGTTTAACGCGCTGGTGCTCGGCCGCCGCCTCTGGTCGAAGCAGGTGGCCGTGTGCGAGGCCATCGCGAAGAGCCCGATCACCGTCGTCCCGGCCGGGCGCGCGATCGGCAAATCGTACCTGATGGCGGGCATCGTCCTCTGGTGGCTCTACACCCGGCCGCACAGCCTGATCATCACCACCGGGCCGGACCATCGCCAGGTGGTGTCGGTGCTCTGGAAGGAGATCCGGCGGGCGCTCAGCTCAGCTCGGGCCCCCCTCGGTTACGACCACCTCACGCAAGGGTTCGGCTCACCCCAGCGCCTCACCGTCCGGGCCGGCTCCGACTGGCAGACCCTGGGCTTCGCGTGCAAGTCAGACGAGGGCCTCAGCGGCCAGCACGCGGGCGAGCTCCTGGTGATCGTCGACGAGGCGAGCGGAGTGGAGGATCGCATCTGGTCCGCTATCCACGGCCTGGCCGCCACCCGCCTCGTGGTGGTCGGAAACCCGATCCGCTATGACTGCCATTTCCGCGAGCTGCACGACCTGGCCGTGAAGGGCTCCGCCACCATCACGACGGTCGGGATCTCGAGCCTCGAGTCGCCCGACGCCGGTCAAGATTTCTCCCTCGTCGGGATGGCGTCGCGGTCGTTCCTGAACCAGATGCGCGAGATCCATGGCGCGGAATCGCCGTGGTGGCGGTCGAACATCCTCGGCATCTTCCCGGGCCAGGAGTCGGTGCGGTTCCTGCCCACGGCCTGGCTCGATGCGTGTACGAGAGAGAGTACGCTCGATGACGAAGACTGGAGAGACACACCCGAAGGGCCCGCTTGCATTGGCGTGGATGTCGGAGGGGGTGTTGGAGCGGATCGCTCGGTCGTTATCGTACGAAATCGCAAGCAGGTCCTCGCTGTCTTCGCGTCCGAATGGACCGGCGTCCTTGATGACGCTCGTCAACGGCTCGAACCAGTGGTGCTCTCCCTGGCACGCAAGTGGGGAGTCGCGCCCGACCGCGTGATCTACGACAAGGCGGGCCTGGGTCGCTCGTTCGGCTCCTACCTCAGCAGGTGGGCCGAGAAGATCCGCGAACAGTGGAAGATCGACCACCCGGACGAGTTCTCACTCAAGTCGAACGACTGGCCCGAGCAGAAAATGCCTCAGCCCTTCGATGGTGCCGTCGGTTACTTCGGCGCGGGCAAGGGCGGCAAGCTCTACACGAACCGCCGCACCGCGAATGCGTTCGCGATCAAGCGCCGGCTCGATCCCAGCCGGGACGGCTACGTGCCGTTCTACTGCGGTGGGCTCCACGAGTGGCCGGCACTGCGTGAGGAGCTGGCCGAACTACGGACACCGACGTTCGAAGAGTACGTCGAGGGCGAGTTGAGACAGCGGATCGAGCACAAGGAGGACCTGGCCGCGCGACTGCACCGCTCGCCGGATTTGCTCGATGCACTTCTGATGACGTTCACTTTTACGGACTGACCAAATGGCCGATGACCTGTTCAACGTCAAGCTGATCGCAATCCTGAACAACGCGAAGCTCTTGCTCCGCGTCCTCGCTCGGTCCCTCTTCGCGGAGTAACCTCAATGGCCGACAAACCCGACAGCGCCAAACCCCACCCCGGCCGTCCCAAGCCCTGCCCCTCGGGCGGGCCGCGCAACCCCCGGCAGGGCGGCCTGTAAACGACACCACCCGGGAGTGACCCCGGGTGGTGTGTGCGGATCTGCTCTCCGCGGTCGATGGGATGCCGGTCCCATGCCGCCCCACCAGACGCCTTTCGGCCGGTGGGGATCGTGCTTAACAGCACTTGCCAGGTGGAGTCTACCACATGCCCCTCGACCGGTCCAGCGTCCAGTCGATCGTCGAGCGGGAACTGCCCGGCCTGCGGGCCCGGCTCGGGCTCGAAGCGTGGGAGATCGGCTGGACCGTCACGCCGTCCTCGACGGACGGGGACGGGCACTTGCTCCGGGGCGAGTGTACGCGGCTGGTGGACTATCACAGCGCGTCGATCGTGCTCAACAACGAGGCGTTCAGCGACGAAGAGCAGGTGCTCCGGACCCTCCGTCACGAGCTATTTCACGTCGTCCTCGCCCCGTGGGACCTCTACACCAGCGCCGTCGAGCGGGTATCGCTCGGAGCGGACGGGGCGGCGGTGCTCGATCGGGTGCGGGAGCACGCGGTTGAGCATGCGGTCATTGCGCTGGAAAGAATGTGGAGCGGACTCAACGAGCGTGCTTGCCCCTGACTCGATCAGCGAATTCGCGATGAGCCTGCCGCGCTTCCTCTACCGTGGCTGACCTCTTCCCTTCGCCGTCCATTCTGCCACCGAAGACGAGCGTCTCCCAGAGTAACGGCGGACGGCCCTCACCTCCGCTAAGGCCGACGAACGAAGTGGCGATCCGGATCCTCTCGCCCGTCCTCGTGTCGGTCACGAAAGTCTCGTCGAGTCCGCGTGCCGCCGTCTCGAACCAGATCGCCCACTTCAGGAAATCGGGCTCGGGCACCACCGTGCCGTCAATCTCAAGTCGGAAATGAGTGAAGCTCGACATGGCCAAACCCTCCCTCTACGCGGCCCAGCCCTTCCCCGGTGACGAGACTCCAGATTTGACTTCCATCCTGAAGGAAGTCAAGCAAGCCTGCCCCAGTCACGAGCGCGCCTTGGTCAAAGCCCGCGAATTGCAAGACTGGTACGACGGGGAAAGCGAGAAGTACGTTGCCTTCAAGCCCGCCGAAGACGCCCTGTCGTGGCTCACACGCCCCAAGCGCGTCTCGTTCATCACCCGGCAGGCCGTCAACAAGCTGTGCTCGCACCTCTACAAGCCCGGCCCGCGCGCCCGCAAGATCACCACGGACGACACCGTCAGCGCCTGGTATGCGAGGGTCGCGCAGGACATCCAGCTCAACGGCCTGATGCAGCAAGCCGACCGGCTCGCGACGCTGCACGGCCTGGTGATGATCGGCGTGTACCCCACGGGCAACCCGGGCAGGCCGATCAACTACCACATGTTCCCCCGGCAAGACTTCGTTTTTTGGGCCAGCCCCGACGATCCGAGAGTCGCCACGGCCGTCTGCACGATCACCAAAGTGGGGCCGGAGACGGTGCGATACCGGCTGTGGACTGCCACGCACTATTACACGTTCTTCAAGAGCAAGTCGTGGGGCTATACACCCGGTGGCTGGAACGTCGCGCGGTTTGATCCCGGATCAAGTGGGCCGCACCCTTATGGCGTTCTGCCGTTCGTCTTCATTACGCATGAACTGCCCACCACCGAGCTGGAAACGCCGGGCCTGGGCGGCCTGCTCTCAAAGATCAACCGGGCGCTGAACATCGACAAGAGCAACCTGGCGCAGTGGGTCCATCTCTACGGGCGACCGCTCGGGTATGCCACGGGCGTCGGGCCTGAGTGGCGGCCGAAGTTCATCGATGGCGGATTCGCGGTGCTGGTGGTGCAAAAGTCTTCGACCGAGGAAGCGCCGGTAGTGCCCGAGATGCATTATCTGGAGAGTAATCTCGACGTCGAAGCAGTGCGGCAATACGTCGCGGGCGAAGCGAATCAGGCGCTGGACGAGCTGGATATCCCGATCACGGTGAAGGTCCAGAGCGGCTCCGGCAACGGCGGGGCTCAGATGGCGTCGGGGATCTCGATCGCCGCGCAGGACGCCGACCTGATCACATATGCGAAGGGGCGACGGCCGCTCTTCGAGCTGCACGAGTCGAACTTCGCGGCGCTGGTCTGCCGGATCGGGGCGTGCCCCGTGGCGGGGCTGGGATCGCTCGCCTCGGCACTCTCCGCGGTAGCTGCGGACCCGAGTCTCCGGGTCGCGTGGGAAGAGGCTGCGATCGACCTGCCGGGGCCCGACAGAGACACCGCGGCGGCCTTCGAATTGCAGAATCAACTGACCGACCCGATCGAGCAATTGATGCGGCGGCAAGGGCTGACCGAGCCCGAAGCGATCGACGCTTTCCGCGCGATCCAGCGACGGCTCCAGATCGCGGCTCAGCTCAAGGCCAAGCCGGACGCAGTGATCTCCGAGCCGGGCTCCCAGGCCGATCAGGTTGTGCTACCCGAGACCGAGGGCGATAAGGAGATGGGAGGCGTCAACGCGGACATGGGCGTGGAGGGCGGCGGGCCGAGTGCTCAGCTCGCACCGGCCGACCAGGTCGGCGCCAACGTCAGCGTGACGGTGGCGGTCGATCCGCAGATGCCGATACCCGCGGCTCCGCTGATCCTGCCGGCGACCCCTGGATTCGGATCGTGGGGGACGGAGAGCTAACGAGAGCGTGGATCTGATCCATCAGCGATCGCGCATCTTCGGTCGCAAAATAGTGGCCGCCATCATACCAGGACACGTAGACGGTCCCGCGGGTGCTGTCGGCCCATCGGACTCTGACGTCTGGCATCACATCCCCCTCGAAGTGAACGCCGCTCGATCGAACCCGCGACGGAAAGATCGAGCGGCGTGAGTGAGTTACCGGCTCTTCGCCTGACGACCGGGCTTCCGCGGCAAGCCGCTCCCCGACGCAGTAGTCGTTGGCGGGGCTACCGTGGTGTGCTCCGACACGCAAGCGTTGACGATCGCCGCGCCGAACCTGGCACCCAGTTTCCGGGGCACGCGCAACGTGGCGTTGCCGTACCCGATCAGCATGTTGCTTCCGTCCGGCGTCATGGTCCACGGGTCCTGTTCTGCGGCCATTCGTGGCCTCCTCTCGAAGAGAGACAAAGTTGGAAACGCCTCACATCGTACCCGATCACGCACGCGACACAATCGCAACCGGAGCGCCCGCAGTGGCCGATGAGATCCCGCTGTGCAATGTGATCCGGATCGAATACCGCCCGCAGATGGTGCACGGGCAACGCTGGCGCGCACTGATCGGGCCGGACGCCGAGCGCGGTCAATGGGCGATCGGGCCGACGCCCGACATCGCTATCGATTACCTCCGGCGGCTCCTGGCTGAGCTGAGCTGGCCGTGGGACCCGACGTGGACGGATCGGCTGTGACGCTGCGCGGGTAAGCGACCGGCACGTCCACGAGGCCGGCATGCCGCTGGCACGCTCTCACATGCCGGCGGTAATTCGCCTCGCCGCTCCAGGGCAGGACTCTCACTACTCGACCGCAGATCGGACAGTCCAAGACTACCACCTCGCACCTCACTTTCCCTATCCAGTATACCCGACCCGCGGCCAGGCGCCGCACCGATCCGCCCCGGGAGGGGCTGCCACCGCATGAGCGACGAACTGACGAAAGAGATCGACCGACTGAAGGCCGAGTTAACCAAGGCCACCACGGATCTCGACGCGGCGAAGGCCGCGCTCAAGGATACGAACCACGAGGCCAGGGACCGGCGGTTGGAGTCCAAAACTCTGACCGAGCAACTCGACGCTCTGAAGGCTGAACGCGAGGCCGAGAAGGCAGCGAAGGCCAAGGAAGCCGAGGCGCTCAAGGGCGAGCTCGACAAGACGCACGCCGTGCTCCGTGGACTGAAACACGAGCAGGCATTCGCCCGGGTCGCCAAGGGCCTGAAGGTCTCCGACGCGGGCAAGCTCGCGGACCTGTATCGCCTGGCCGAATACAAGGCCGACGGGTTCGAGCCCGATGAGGGCAAGATCAAGACTGCATTCGAAGGGGTCTTAAAGGCCCGCCCCTGGCTCCTCGACGAGAGGCCGGAGGTCGCCGAGCGATCGGCCAGGTCCGCCACGGGAGTGGCAAATGCCTCCGAGTGGGCACGGAGCGACGTGAAGTCGCGCAGCGGCGAGAAGCCGCCCGGGTCTGACCGCGGCAACACTACCCACGCAACAAGTAGCAGCGCGCCCAACGGCAATCGAACGCCTGGGCGACTGTGAGACAGGACATTGAGTCGTGGCTAACGACCTCTCTGCTTTCAATTCCGAAGCCTGGTCCGAGCGGCTGGCGCTCAAGCTCGACCAGGTCAACGTCATGCTCCCCCTGGTCAATCGCAACTGGGAGGGCGACCTGCGCCAGAATAAGACGGTGTGGGTCCGGACCCCCGGCAGTATCTCGATGGCGAGCTATACCCGCGGGACTACGATCTCGTATCAAGATTTGACTCCCACTAAAGAGTCCTTTACTGTAAATGATGGTGAGTATTTCGCGTTCGAAGTGGACGATATCGACAAGGCCCAGTCGGACGTCAACGCGATGGACGTCTATATGAAGCGGGCCGTCGTCGCGATGAACAACACCGTCGAATCGAAGCTGCTCGCCGCCTATACGAACACGCCGATCGGTAACCAGATCGCCTCACCCACCACCGGGACCGGCGCGACGTTCACCGTCACCATCTCCGGCGGGGCCGTCACGGCGGTGACCGTCACCGCGGCCGGCTCGGGCTATGTGAGCACCGACGTCATCGGCTTCGTCGGCGGCAACGGCAACGGCGCGACTGCAACGCTGGTGCTCAGCAGCGGGACCGTGGCCAGCGTAACTGTGACTGCCGGCGGCAATAACTACACGATCGCGCCCACGGTCCGGCTCACCTCGACGGTGGCCGTCACGCTGACTTCAAACAGCGCGGTCACAACCGATATCTACCCGCTCTTGACCACGGCGCGGGCGCTCATGACCAAGAACAACGTCCCGGCGACGTCCGGCGCGCGGTGGGCGATCGTGGACCCGGATACCACGAGCCTCCTGCTTAACGACGTTGAACACTTCGTCAGGGCCGGCGAGCTGGGGGATAAGGTCGTGCAGATGGGCCTCATCGGTGGCGAGGAAGTCGCGCGCACCGCGCAGGAGGCCCCGGGCTTTGTCGGGATGGCCTGCGGGTTCATGATTTACGAGACACCGCACGTCCCGACGTCGGGCGCTAGCAAGTTCCTGCTCTTCGGTGATAACGAGGCGATCAGCTACGCGGCCCAGATTACCGAGATCGAGGCACTGCGGTTGCAGACGACGTTCGCGAATGCCGTCCGCGGGCTCTTGCTGCACGACACGTTCGTGCCGGCGGAGAGCGCCAAGCGGCTCGTGTACCTCAAGGCCACGCGTTGAGTCCTCGGCATAACCGGAGGGCGCGGGACCCGAGAGAGCGGACCATAGGCCGCGCTCGAGGGCTTCCCGCCCGCGCTCTCCGGCCCTTTAACGGAGGGCTCGGCACGTGCAAACGACAGCAACAGTCTCACAGCCCCGGTCATTCGGCGGCACTACCCTACACGTCACGGGCGGCCCGCCAGGCGATCTCGTGTACCCGGTGAATCTCGCGGTGATCCGCAGCGGCGGAGTGCAGACCGTCCTCACGATCACCTCGTGGGTCGGGGGCGTCCTGACGGTCTCCGGCCCCGCGTCCGGCGTCACGGACGCAGCCGTGTCGGTCGGCGACGTGCTCAGCGCGATCGGCGGCGCGTATGTCCCCGTGCGCGCCGGTGACACCGTGGACACGCAGGGCCGCGCGATCGAGTCCGTGAGCAGCGGCCTGGTCACCTCGGTCGCGACCCGCACCGGCGACGTGACGCTCGCGGTGGGGGATATCGCCGGGGCAGCGCCCACGGCGAGCCCGGTACTGACCGGCTATGCGACGATACCCGCGCACGGCGGCCCGATCACGGCCGACACCGATGGCGCGACGATCACTTTCGACCTGTCCGTCACGGACTGGCACAGCGTGACGCTCGGAGGCAATCGCACGCTCGCGGTGGCCAACGTCGGCACGGGGCAGCAGTTCTCCCTGGTGCTCGTTCAGGACGGGACCGGCTCGCGTACCGTCACTTGGTTCAGCGGTATCAAGTGGGCCGGCGGCTCCGCGCCGACGCTCACGACGACGGCAGGTAAAGCGGACATCGTCACGCTCAAACAGTACGCGGCCAACTCCTATTACGGCTTCGTCGCCGGCGCTAACTGCTGAGGCCTCCTATCAATGTCTACAGATGCAATCCTCAGTCAATTCGGCTCCGCGACCGGGATCACGATCACGCTGGGATCGCTCGCAAGTGGCTCGGCCCGGCAAGGGACGATCGTCGATAACACCGGGACCAAGTTCCCCCGGGTGTTACTGGCGGCCTCCGTAAAGCTCGGCACTTCGCCCACCGCGAACACGCTGGTCTCGCTCTATCTCCTCCGCGACGATACCGGCAGCGGGCCGATCCGCACCGACGGCGCGGGAGCCAGTGACGCCGCGATCACGGTGCTCAACGCGCAACTGATCGGCACCCTCCGGTCGGGTGGCTCACCCTCTACAGGGGACGTGCTCTCGGACGTGTTCGCAGTGGACGAGCCCGGACCCAAGTGGACCGTAGCGGCGCTCAACGGCACGGGTGTCGCGCTCGATGCGACCAACGGCAATCACACGATCGAGTTCATCGGCGTCAATCCGCAGCTCCAATGAGAGCGAGGTAACCAGTGCTCGCAACACCTCGCTTTCCGCGGATCTACAACCGCAGCGGCGGCCCGATCGCGTGGTTCCCGGGCGACTGGCCGCGGCCGACTCGACCCGGGGACTCCGGGGACGTCTACGACCTCACCGGGGCCATGTCCGCCGCGGTGGCCGGCGGCGCGAAGTACACTTACGACCCGGGACCGGCCAGTTACGTGCTCGGGTTCGGGGGCGCGACGGGCTACGCAAGGACTCCCGGCAATCTCGCACTCAGCGGCGACCCGGCGCTAACACTGGCGTTCTCGGCCGTGTTCACCGACTCCACTTCGCGCTCGGTCCTGGGGTGGGGTGATGCGTTCGGGAGCGGGGCCAGCGGCTTCGCGGTGTTCTATTGCACGCGCGGCGCGAACCTGTTGTCGGTCGAGTTTTTCAACAGCAATTACGCATACGTTGCCACTCCGGTCAGTGAGAATTCGTGGCATCGGATCGTCGTGGCGAAGGTTCCGGGCGCGATCAACACCACGACTTCGATCTATGTGGACGGTGTGTATCTCGGGCCCAATCACTCGGGCTCATCGACCAGCACGCCGAACATCACTGCCAGCCCTTTCACGCTCGGGCAAGCGGCCAACGACACGACGGACAACAACCTCCAGGGCGCGATCGGCAACGTCCAGATTTACAACTACGCCTGGGGTCAGGGCGACGTCACGCGCGATTACCGCGACCCCTACTGGCAGCTGCGCAGGCCGCGCCGGGCGGCGGGACGGCCGTCGCTCTCGACCAGTTATCCGGCCGCACTCCTGATGGCTATGTGAGACCGCTGATATGAGTTTCCACCACCCCATTGACTCGGTCCCACCCGACCCGACCGGGAGCCCGATCACGGTCACCGCGCCGCGGTCGATCGCGGGCCCGACGCTTGCGGTCTCCGCGGGCGCGCTGTTCGGCTCGACGTTCCCGCTGCGGATCACAGTCCTCCGCTCCGGGTCCATACTTTGCATCCTCGAAGTGACCGGCCGCACTTCCAACACGCTCAATATCTCGGGAGCGATCGACGGTACCTCCGACGTGGCACAGCAGATCGGCGACACGGTCGAGATGCGGATGTGCGCGGGCTACATCCTCGAGCTCCAGACGGCCGAGCTGGCGGACGCCGCGGCCATCGCCGCACTCACGTCCATCGCAGTCACCACCAGCGGCAGCTACAGTGACCCGGCGTGGCTCACTCATCTCGCCGGGTCGAAGATCACGGGCAACATCGCGGGCAACGCTGGTGGGCTCTCGGCGAATATCGCCGAGTCCCAGGTCACCAATCTGGTGAGCGACCTGGCCGGGAAACAGGCGGCGGGCTCCTACCTCACCGCGAACCAGACGATCACGCTCTCGGGCGACGTCACGGGCTCGGGCGCAACGGCAATTACGGGCACGTTGGCCACGGTCAACAGCAACGTGGGCTCGTTCACCAGCGCGAATATCACCGTGGACGCAAAGGGCCGGATCACGGCGGCGGCGAACGGATCGGGGGGTGGCGGCGGGATCACGATCGGCACCACGGCGGTCACAGGCGGGACGGCAGGGCGGGTGCTCTTCGAGGGCGCGGGGCCGGTGGTGGAGGATGACGCCGGGCTGACCTATAACGGGACTCAGCTCGCGATACCGCTGGGCGCGCTCAGCACGCCGTCGCTCCACTTCGGCATGGGCTATGGGATCTATCGCTCGGGCACGAACATCATTTTCGTCTACGGCGGCCTCTACAAGATGTTCGGCATGAGCGGGTCTGGTCTCTCGCTCCCGTCTGATAATTACCTCACCTGGACCAACAGCATCTCGCCCCTCGCCGGCCCCGAAGGCACTCCTGACGTGGGGCTCGCGCGAAAATCCGCGGGAGTGCTCGGGGTCTCGAACGGATCGAGCGGGGACGGCGCACTCCGGGTCGGGAACGTCGGCTTCAACGGCACGAATCCGGTCGCGCAGGGCACTATCACAGGATCGCGCGGCGGCAACGCGGCACTCGCCAATCTCCTCACCTATCTCGCCAGCCGCGGCGACATTATCGACAGCACTACATAAGAGGATCGCATGGCCAATCAGCCTATACCCGCAAGTAACCCGTCGACGATCGCGGCCACGTGGGACAAGTGGGCCTTCCAGATCGGTTCGCGCGGCGACGGACTGCTCAGCTACGGCGCGCAGACTGGCCCGCAGCCGCCGATCCAGTTCACGGCCATCGGCAGCAAGTTCCGGGTCCGGGACGACGGCTGTCAGGAGCGGTCGCCGCTGCCCGGCGATATCGTCGCGCTGGTAATCCCCGATCTCTATGCAGCGGCAGCAGCGAAGCCCTACGTTGCGGCAGCGCTGGCCGGGCTGCTCTCCGCTATCGTCCAGTACGGTACGGAGACTGGCCAGCTATGACCGGCACGATCGGCGGCTATATCCTCGGCGCGCTCATCTTCGACGGCACGGCCGGCGGCGGGCCGCCACCCCCGCCGCCGCCGCGCAGCCAGCCCGATCCGGGCTGGTCGAGTGGTTCGCGCGGCGGCCCCGATCCGGGATGGTCCACGGGCTATCGCGCGGGTCCGGACCCCGGACGCTCAGGAGCACAGATTACATGAGCGAAAACTACGAGGTCCGGCAAGGGGCCGCGCTGACGATCGGCCCCCCCGGCAACCCGATCGTGCTCCGCGATGCGGGCGGCAACCCCGTCACCGGCTACGACGGCACCGAGGCGCTGCCGACGGTCGTCTGGCCCGGGGGCACGCGCGCCGTCACGTTCAGCCCCTCGGCGGTGTGGGTCACACCGGCAGACGCGACGGTGACGATACCGATCACCGCCGCTGAGACAGCGGCACTGGCGATCGGACGCTATGACCTCTTGCTCCGCGTCAAGCCCACCGGGCAGGACCCGCTGGACGCCTATGGCTGCACTTTGGACGTCCTCGCCGCTCCCGGCAGCACGCCCGCGCCGTCGAGCTACTGCGATTACTCCTGGCTGCTGAAGTTCGGCCGCTCCTGGCTCCGGCAGCTCCAGACGGACGATGACGAGGCGGGTTTCGCCGAGCAATTGGGGCGCGCCCGGAGCTGGATCGAGGGATGCGGGCATAACCACTATCGCGTTGCCAGCATGACGATGGTCATTGGCAGCCAGGCATTCGGCCCGCGACGATCCGGCGCGCGATCGACCTGGCTCCAAGATCAATTTGACGCGAATTACTTGATGGTGACGGATGAGATCCGGGAATGCTGTGCGAAGAAAGCGCTCGCCTTCATCTGCGAAGGGCAAGTCGGGGTTGGCGAGTCGGCCGGACAGTACGCGAGGCTCGCTGGCGCATACCACTCTCAGGCCGATTATCTGGCGACCTGCATCACGCTCAGCTTGGACACAAATTCCGACGGCTTCCCTGACGTGAACATCGATCTGTCTTGCACCGATCCCCTATTCGGGTGACATCCCGGCTTCGCGGTACTTGATGCAGCGGAACGCACGGCGGATCGGCTTCAGCAGCTCGACGATCTCGGTAGGCTTATTGTCCATCAGGGCAATGCCGACCAAGAGCACTTCGACGTGAGTAGACAGCTCGCGTAACAGCCTCAATTCTTCCTTCTCGTCCATCATCTCGCACCACCTTTCTCCATCGATCATACCATGCCGAAGCAACGCCACGAAGCGGGTGACGAGCCCGCGCGCCTCACGCTCACGATCGGGAGCACAGCCTACGACGTGCGGATCACGCGCGGCCGGATCGTGCTCCACGGGCACGATAGGGGCCAGCGCTACGACGTCACGACGCCTGACGGCGCGGTCGAGTGTACCTGCCCTGATTACGGCCACCGCGGCAAGCCCGAGGGCCGGCCCTGCAAGCACGCTCGGGCGCTGATCTCGCTCGGCCTGATCACACTACCGGAGGCACCCGATGCCGAAGAGCCTCAAGACTAAACAGTCCGTCTGGTCCAAGGTCTTTCGCCGCATCGTCGCCCAGCTCGAGACCGACCTCGACGTCAAGCGCGTCGTCGGCCTCGACAACCTCCGCTCCTGGAAGGGAGTGCCGGGAGACAAGGCCCCGTTCAGCCCGAGCAGCACGGCCCCGGTCGTGAGGCTCACACCGCAGCCGAAGAGCGTCGAGTGGTACGCCGAGGACATGCAGGCCGGGACTCTCTATGTCCAGGTGGAGTTCGCGATACAGAGCCTCTGCGTGGACGACGTCTCGGACCTCTGGGACCTCTTCGTCCGGGCATTGCGTCCCGGCGGCACACCGATCCCAGACACCGGCTATTCGTTCGCGTCTGACCTGGTCGCGCTCGGCGCGGAGACGGGCGAGATCGCGTTCTCCGATCCGGCGTTCGACCCGCAGCCGTCCACCGAGCCTGATGGATTCTTCTTCGCGTCCGGACACTTCCGGCTCGTGATGCTCCGCTCGATCTACTGAAGCACCTGGCACACCTCTGGAGTCACCTCTAAATGACCGTCAGCATCGCCCCGATCCGTGAGTTCCTCTGGGTCGTGAAAGAGTCCGCGCTGGGAACCCCGATGGCGAGCCCCACCGCAGGCACCGACAGCATCTTTATTCACCTGGTCGAGGGCAACAGCTTCGATATGACCGCGAAGCCGCTCAAGATCAAACTGCCCTACGGCGGCGGCTTCGCGGTGACCCGTCAGACAATTAGCGATCGATACGAGCTGAAGGGCAATCTGAAAACGAAGCTTTATCCGTCGCAAGCTCAGATGCTTCTGGACTGGGCGACGACGCGGATTACCAGCGTGCCGGCCCCGTGGACGACCTCGGAGATTATCGGCGACCTTGCGAGTTGTTCTCTCTTCCACGGCTACACCCAGAACAACACCGCGTTCCTCAAGAAACAGTATGGAGGGTGCAAGGTCGGTTCGGCCGGAATCGAGATCGGGACCGAGGCCACGGTCGCGTCGCTCACGATGGGCCTCCAGGCGGCCACGGTGACCGCATTCGGCACAAACAGCGGTGACCCGACCACAACGTTGCCGACCGAGGCTGATTACCCGAGCGGGCCTTACAGTTTCGTGGGCACTGCGGGGCTGCTCTCGATCGCCAGCACGCGGACCAACTATTCGAGCCTCAGCATCAAGTTCGAAAATAAGTTGGACCCGCAGTGGTACGAGACTGCGGGCCTCTCCACGCTTGGCTGCTACGGCCGGGACTCGACGCTCGAGGCGATGATCCGGCTGAAGCCATCGCCCGATGATCGCATCGCCTACGAGCTTCTCACGGCGCAGGCTGTGAGCGTGGGGCTCGTCGGCGGCGGCCATACCCTGACGCTCACATATAACGGCCAGAATATCACGGACGATTACGCGCGGGACCTGGCCTTGGGTAAGGCATTCAGCGCGAAGCTGAGCCTGCTCAATCAGTGGGACCCGGCGGCCAACAGCGGGGCCGGCGGCGATTTCTCGTTCGCGATCGCGTGAGGTGACCTGTGGGGCTCACTCAGGACTTCGCGGGCCTGATCGAGCCCGACGATGAGGCGTGGTCGCGCGCATCGAGTGCGACCAAGCGGCGCTATTACGACGCGGCCGGCAAGCTCGTGCTCGACGAACTCAGTAAGCAGTTGGGCAAGGGCATCGGGCGCAATGGCAGGGCGATGAAGGCCCGCATCCAACCCGTCCTCGACGACGGCGCGGACGGTCCCGTGATGGAGCCGCACTACGATGCTTCGCGAGTGATCACGCTCGCTGATTACAGCGTGACGGATCGCTCGCTCAAGCTCTGGTGGCATGCAGGCACTGGACACAAGAGCCACCGCAAGGCGCGCAAGATCGGCGCGAAGGCCCCGCCGTTCGGGACGATCCTGGCCTGGCATGCAGCAGGTGAAGTGCCTCACTGCCCGATCCGGGACGTGCGTCTGTGCGCGGGCCGGATTCGCAACGTCAAGCTCGCGCTCCGTCCCCTCTGGTCGCGCATCAAGCCCGCTCCGCAGCGGGCGCCGGAACCGACACCGACACCACCGCCGCGGCAGACGCAGCCGACCGCGCCGACAGCGGCAACGGCGCAGTCGCGCGGCCAGTATCAGCGGTTCGCCGAGCGCATCGCAGCGGGCCAGCACCCGACGCCGACGCACCCGATACCCGTCGTTTCAGCCGTCCCGAAATCGCGTGTCAAAGGGCCGATCTTCGTCGTCACCGGCGGCAAGGGCAAGCCCCCGGTCAAGGCCCCGAAAGTGCCCGCGCCGAAGCCGATTCCCCCGGTTGCAAAGCCGACGCCGGTCCCTCCAGTCGCGCCCGTCCCGGTCCCTCACGTGGTGCCTCCGAAGCCGCACGTCCCCGTTCCGGTGCCGAAGCCGGTTCCCGTGCCGACGCTGACCCCGACGGCGCCGCAGGCGTTCGCGCCGCGGCCCGCGCCGATGCCTGCGCTTACCCCTGTCGCACCAGAGACGCCGGTCGCGTTCGCGGTCGCGTACGGTAAGAGTATGGGCTTCGAGGTCCACACCGATCCGAAAGTGTTCGCGCCGGGCTCAGGACGAGAGCAATTCGTTGCATTCTACTCACCGACGAAGGATGCGGTTTACATCAACACCGAGTTCCGTTACTGGAAAGATCCGGGCGCGTACCTGGCCGAAGTCGAGGCGAAGAGCGCGAACTGGTTTTCGTCAGACGATCCGCGGCATGCGATCTTTCACGAGGTCGGGCACGGGCTGCACGCGCGGGGAATCGGTATCCAGGAGTTCCGCGAGCGGCCGGATACGTTCGCGACGATCGCGGATATCCAGACAGCGCGGACCGTCAGCAAATACGCGGGTCGCAACACGGCCGAGTTCGTCGCCGAAGTGTACGCGGCAAGGATGGCTGGCCGGACCTTTGACCCGCCCGTGCTCGCGCTCTACGATCAGTTGGGAGGGCCTTCCGTTGGATTCACGCCCCGTGGTGGTACCCCTCTGTTTTAGCTGCGTGCACTACCGCGGCGAGACGGCCGCCGGCTACAAGTGCACCGCGTTCCCGCTCGACATCCCGACGCCGATCCTACTCATGGAGCACGATCACCGTCAGCCCTATCCCAACGACCGCGGCATCCGCTACGAGCGCGACCCCAGTTCCAAGCTCTGAGCGATTACCACCATGCAAATCAAGCTCGTCACCCGCGAGTCCGGGGCGCTGCGCCGCCGGCTCCGCGAAGTGCAGGCCGATATCGACCCGCGCTCGCGCAAGTTCGACCGGCTCCGGACCGAGGTCAAGCGCGCCATCGTCGAAGACAACACCGACAAGCTCTATCGCTCCGCGTCGGCGATGACCGGTGTGGATCGCTTCGGCAAGGCGCTCGCACAGCCCGCAACGAGCACCGTCAAGGGCTGGACGCGCAAGGGCCTGGTCCGGCAGATCCTGGCACCGCACGGACTCAGCTCGCGCACGATCACCAATTTCCGCGTGTCGTGGCAGCACACCGGCAAGCAGTGGCGCGCGGTGATCGGGTGGGTCGGGATGCCGTGGCTGATCTATCACCTGATGGGATGTGCGAAGGGAAGCAATGCAAAGCGGCCGAACTGGTCGCTTCGCCGGCGCGATATCGGGGGCATCGCGCCGAAGGGGATGGCGGCGATCCGGGGCGTGTTCGCGCGATTCACGAGATCGGTGGTGAAGAGTGGGCGTTGAAGAGCAAGCCAGACTGATCGTTGAGGCTGAGGCGAAAGGCTTCACTGACACCGACGCAGCGATCAAAGCCAATGAGGCGAAGCTCGCGGCGCTGACGGCTAGCTACAAGGCCGGGACGATCGGCTACGACGAATACACCGCGAAGGGCTCGCGGCTCCAAGGCAAGCTCGACGAGCTACGCGAGTCCTACAAGGTCGCCGACGATGCGCTGAAGAAATACGGATCGACGATGGCCGCGTCGGCCGCACTGACAGAGAAAGCCACGAACAAGCTTGCCGGGCTCGGGCAGGTTGGCCTGCAATCCGGGCGCATCGTCCAGGACTTCGCCCAGGGCGGCGTTGCCGGTATCCTCAACAACATCGAAGGCGCAACGCAGGCGCTTGGCCTGGGCCCCGGACTGGCTGGTGTGCTCACGATGGTGGGTGTCGCGGCATTTATTGCCAAGCCGCACCTTGAGGCCCTCTGGAAGGCGCTGAATCCTAACGCGATCGAGCCTTTCGTCGATGAGCTGACGAAGCTGAACGGGCGGATCAAGGACCTCGAAGAGAAGAAGGTCAAGGTCGCCGTCGATATCCTCGAGCTCGATGCGGCCCGCGATCGGGTGAACGAGATCAAGGCCGCGCTGGCCGCGGTCGCGAAGCTCGAGAACACGCAAGCCAAGGCCGAGAAGGAGTCCGGCGCCGCAATCGGCGAGATCCTGGCCGAGTCGCCCGAAGGCGGCGCAGAGGTCAAGCGGAAGCTCCGGGCGCAGCTCGCTCCCAAGGCCGAAGCGGACTCGACCGCGCTCAGGGAGGCGCGAGCCAGGGAAGAGGAGGCAAAGCAGGAGCTGACCAAGCTGCGCCCTACGGACATCGGCTTGAGGGAACTGGCTCTGAAGAGGCTGGAAAAGGCGAAAGCCGATGCGATGCTCGCCAAGTCGGAGATCGACAAGGAAGAAGGATCGCTTGACAAGATGGTGGGCGCAGTCCTCGAAGCCGCGCAGAACAAAGGGGGGGCCGTCCAGGCGCAGGGACAACGGCAACTGATCGACCTGCTCGACAAGGCAGGGCTGAAGAACCTGGCCGCCAATGTCAAGGCTTCGAGCCCAAAGCAGATCCAGGCCAACAAGGTTGCCAAGGATGAACTCGAGGCCCGCGCCGCAAGGGAGAAGGAAGAGGCGACCGCGGCGAAGAATGCTGACGATGCAGCGGTGAGAGTGATCAAGCAATCGCTTACTGACGAACTGGACATCCTCAAGGGCATCGGCGGGCTCGACGACATCGCCGAGCGACTCACCGCCGAAGCCAAAAGGAAGAACCTCAACGCTCGGGACACGTTCGAACACGTCAAGCGGGGCGTTGACGAAGCGACCCGCGCAGCGCTCGCGCAACGGGGATTCACCGTCCCGGCCGGGCGCGAACAGTTGCTCGACGAACCCGTTGGCGATCTGGCGACGGACGAGGCGAAGAAAGCGCGGCTGAGCGTTGAATCAGAGGCGGCGAAGGCAAAGAGGGCCTCGGATGCAGCCGCCAAGGCGGCCGGCAAGAAAGAGGCCCGGGGCGAGGCAAAGACCGACGACGAAGCATTCGCCGCTGAAGCTGCTCGCGTGCTCGATCAGCTCCAGGCGCAAGCGAAGCGGATCGATCTGAACTTCGGCAAGGAAGCCAGCATGCGATTCGGGGCCGGGATGGCGAGTGCCCCGATGGGCTCTGACCCGCAAAAGGTCGCCGCGGAACTTGTGCGCGAGATGACCGCGATGTTTCGCACATTACCCGGCGTCTCGGCTCAGGGCGCAGGTCTCGCGGCCCGCCAGGTCGCCGCGCGGCAAGGCTTCGAAGTGGGCGTGCAGCCGCTCGGGCGCATGCCGGGCTCGGTCGATCGCTTCGGCCGTCCGATCCGTGCGCGCATCCCCGCCCGTCCCAGGCCCGGCAAGCGGCCACTGCCGCAGCCAAGGCCCAAGCTTGCGACACCGACACCGGCGCAGCCCACCGGCGGCGTCGGCGGGCGCAGCACGGCGGCCGGGCCGCGAGCGAATGCTCCCCCGTTCCGCGAGCCGCTCCCCGATGCGAACGCGGCACTGCAACAGCGGCGAGAGGCGATGGGCTTGGGCGGCCCGCAAGCCGCGCTCGACCAGACGCTCCGCACCCAAGGCGCGATCGGTGGCGTGCAGGAGAGCGTTGCGGCGCTCGAAGCGCGGCTCCGCAAGTCGGAGGCGAACCTAGCGCGAATCGACGGTACCAACCGGCAGTCCCTGACCCGGATCAACGAGTCGCAGCCCACCGCGCAGCCAATGGGTGATGGAGTCGCATAAACAATGTCCGCTGTCCTCGTTATCGCCGGCGTCACGATCGATCGTGTCGCAACTCGGACCACACTTCTCCACTGCCGGCCCTACGCGAAAGACGGCGTGCCGACGCTCTCATTCGCGCGGGCGATCGGTGCGCTCGCCAGCGGCCCCGACCCGTGGGATGCGCAGACCGTCACGCTGACCCAGGACTCGGTCCTGATCTTCGCCGGCGACACCGGCACGCACCTCACGCACTACGATCGCCAGCTCGGCTGGGTGCGCGAGTGGACGTGCTACGGGTTGGCCAAGCGAGCCGAGTACATCCCGGTCACGAACAGCATCGACCTTTCCGACCGGATCCGGTTCAACACCGCGGCGGATGACCCCGACGACATCCCGAGTAACGACGGCCGGACCATCGGCGAGATCGCGGCCGAAGTGCTGGAGATGCCCCAGAACGCGGCGGCGCTGACCGCCGCGGGCCTGGTCAATTACACCAGCGCGGGCACGGGCGCAGCGGCGACGTGTACCGTCAGCGGCGGCGTCGTCCAGTCCACGTTCGTCGTCACCGCCGGGGGCACGGGCTACACCACCGCTCCGACCGTGCTCCTCTCCGGCGGCGGCGGCTCGGGGGCCACGGCGACTGCTACCGTCAGCGGTGGGGCCGTCACGGGCATCACGAGGACGGCCGGCGGCTCCGGCTACCTCTCTCCCCCCGTGGTGATCCTCTCCCGGCTCCCCGCGGTCACCCTGCGCGACCTGGACGCGCTGACGGTGATCCCTCCCTTCGAAGTCGACGTCGCCGGGGAGCGGATCTTGCAGGCGCTGGAAGGTGTCGTCCAGTCGTGCCACCCGAACCACTTCGTGCAGGTCGATCCCAGCGGCAACGTCCGCTTCCTCGACCCGCGCACGTTCGCGAGCGACATCACGCTCACGATGGACGACCCGTCGGACCCGCGGGTAGGCAAGCCGTCGATCACCAGCGACTGGTCCGGGTGCTACACCGCGGTCAACGTCCGTGGTCACGATCTCGTTCAGGCCGTCACGCTGGGGCTCGCACCGTGGCCCGGCAGCTCGCTCCCTGACGGTGGGCTCGCCGAGGACTTCGCGCACGACGGGCTCACGAACAGCCAGGCGAAGGCGAATTACCAGGTCACCGACTTCACGCAGCCCGGACTCTCCCCGGGGACCGCCACGGCGACTGCTACCGTTACCAGTAGTGCGGTGTCAGCGGTGACGGTGGGCCAGGGCGGCTACGGCTACAGTGCAGCCCCTACGGTCAGTTTCAGCGGCGGCGGCGGCAGTGGTGCGACGGCGACCGCGAACCTGACCAGCGGCGTGGTCAGCTCGATCACCGTCACGGGCGGGGGATCGAGCTACACCAGCGCACCGACCGTCACACTGACCGGGCCGGCGGTCGGGCAGTCGGACGTGGGGACGTGCACTTGCCCCTCGACGACGACGATCCGAGTTACATCGACGAACACGCATGCGATCTGGGGCGCCAACTACTGGGACCAGACCGTCAGCGGCCACCACGGGGTGATCGTCGCCCAGAACGACGCGGCGACGGATTACACCATAAAGTGGCAAGCCAGGATCACGGCCAACACGGCACTGACCGCGGGCGGGACCAGCGACCTCACGATCGACAACCCGCTCCCGACGACGGCTTACACCTCGTATCAAATCTACGGCACGGCCGGCGGCGCGAGCGTCGTCTATCGCCGCTACTCCGTCACCAACGCGGATATCGCGGGACGATTGGCCAATTATTTCCCCTACCCGCAAGCAGTGAGGAACTCATCGGGCGCAGCGGCCACGCTGACGAGCACTCCAGTCGGCACGGTGTTTTACGAGCCGAGCGGACTCGCAGCCGAGGTCGAACAGAGTGGCATTGGGATCGCCGTGGACCCGGTCTCGGGTACTGTGCTCACGGCGAAACCGACGTGCCTGGTGTTCAGCCCCGACGGCGTCACGATAACGCCGGTCAATGACCTCCAGTGTGTGCTTCCGGTATACGTCGGGGGCCTTACCGTCCGCTCCCCCAGCTCCAGCTTCGCGGGCACGGCCTACACCTCGCTCGGAGTGCAGAGGCTCAAGACGATCACCTGTGACTCGTGGCGCGACCACTCCAACGCGGCCAACATGAGCCTGATGGCGGCCGAGTTCCTCGACGCACTGAAAGACGTCGTGCTGGAGGGCTCGATCCCCTATTTCGGGCTGCTCTCGTCGGCGCTCCTGATCGGCCACAAGCTCACGATCGCGGGGCACTCCTACAGTGTCCCGAGCGATTGGAGCGGCCTCCCGATCGTCGCCGTGGACCTGGAGTATTGCGAGCGCTCGGGGGCGACGTCGTTCGTCACGACGCTCTCGTTCAGCACGAGGCGCGCTCCGTATTCGGGTGCGTCACTCCAGCGGCCCGCGATGACGGGCCAGAGCTTCGGCGGCTCCGTGGGATCGTTCGGCCAGTCCCTGGCGAACACGATGCAGGGCGCGAGCGAGGGCGCGATGATGGCGGCCGATCCATCGCTGGCGGGCATGCAGCGCGGCGTCGATCAGAGCGCGATGGGATCGATCGATAGCGCCCGCGCCACAGCAGGGCAAAACGGGCCGCTCGACGTGAGCGGCCTCCAAAACTCCAGCTTCGGATCGATGGACTCAGCACAGCAGGCGCTGGCGTCCAACACGTTCGCCGCTCAAGGCGTGCCGACGTCGGTCGCGCAGGCACTGGGCGGCGGCGGGGGAGGCTCAGAGTAATGGGTGCGTTCTGGCGCAGACTCCTGGGGCTTGAGCGGCGATACGAAAAGTATCGCCGCGCCATCGAGGACATGCAGCAGCGGCTCGCGGCCGTCGAACAGCAGCTCGCGGACCAGCGGAGCACCGTATGAGCGACCTCGACCTGATCTCGGGTGTCGAGCCCCGGCTCCTGGCGCTCGAGCGGCGGCGGCTCGATCTCGACCTGGCTGCGCTCCAGCGGCGATTACTCGCGGCCGAGCAGGGCGTGTGGGATGCTTGGGCCGACGTCACGGTTCCGACCGGGATGCCGCCGGCTCCAGTGACGTGCGCCACGAGCTACAGCGGCACGATCAACGGCGCGTGCGGCAGCACGTATCTCACGGGTCAGACCGTCACGGTACAGGACCATGCGACGCACGCAGTGCTCGGCACGGCCACGATCTCGGCCGGCGCGTACAGCGGTTCGGTCATGGCCACCAATCCGTCGCAAGTGGTCGATTTCGTGATCGCCGTCACGGGCTACACCACCTCGACCACGACGCGCACCCTGATGTGCGGCAGCAACACGGTCCCGCCGATCGTGCTGGCGCTGGCCAGCGGCTACCGCTGCGTGCCGGGCTGCACTCAGCCTGTCACGTGGACGACGCTCTACACGCACGACTCGGTTTACGGCTCGCGCACGCTCACGTGGAACGGCACGGACTTCCGGCTCTGCTTCACGGCGGTCTATCCCGGCTCGGCTCCAACCTGCGCAGCGGGAGCGACGATCGCGATTACTTATGTGATCGCGAATACCGGATTTCACGTGGAGTACACCGGCGGCCTGTTCGGGTGCCCCGGCGGCCCCGGCACCTGCCCCGGCTCGCCGAACGTGACCCTGACCGGCACGATCACCGCGTCGGTCTGCCCCGGGTCGCACTACGCCGCAAGCACTTCGTTCGGCAGCGGCAACGGCGGCAGCCCGATCTTCGGGCCATCCTCGGCACTGCCCGTCACCGTCAATATCGCGGACACGCCGATCTGAGGCTACAATGCCACCGGCCCCGCGTCGCGTGACCGGGGCCGGCGTTGAGTCTTGCAGGGTAGGACGATCAGCCCCGCTCCGGAGCATCCCGGAGCGGGGCGTCTTCATGCGCGGTCAGTCCGACTCGACCGTGTCCACGTAGAGTCTCCGCACCGGCGTTCCGCGGTGCGACAGCTCACACTCCCACCACCCGCGGCGATAGGCGAGCGACAGTTCGATCGCGTGGTCCCTGGGCGGGACTGCGGGTCGCGACCAGCGGCCGGTCAGCCAGCCGAGGCCGCCGCAAGCCAGGGCCAGGATGAGGACCATCATGACGACCCCCAGTGGATCATCTGCCCCCGGAACGGGAGCCGGTTTGGAGTGCTCCAGAACGCGATCATCTCGGCCAGGCCCGCGAAGCCGTCGAGCCGGGCCAGCTGCTCGGCCTCGACCATCGTGAGCGGCCGGCCGTCGATCGCGATCTGGCCGAATCGCGAGATCGTGATCTCGGCTACTGCCGTGCACTGCACCCGGGCCAGCAGCCGGGCCCCCTTGTGCCGGAGCCCGGTGTAGAGATGGAGTGTGTTGCCGGGCCGATCCGGGTGCTTGCGCGGGGCCCGGATCGTATGCCGCTTGGTCCCGGCCTCGATTGCCGGGACGAACCTCTCCTGGAAGTTGTACAGACCCACTTGGACGCTCCTTTCTCAATGGTTCACTTCAGGCACTTTACGGGGATTTTCACGATTTGGGCTTTCGGGTAGATATCTACCCGGATACTCTCACGCCAGCGGCGACGGGGCCGAGTGCGGGACAAGGATCGTCCCGGGAGTGCAGTGCAGCGGCCGGGCCCGGCCTGTCAGAGCAGTCCACCTCGCAGCGGAGGGATCGCACCGTGCAGCAGCCACACCTGACCTCCCGTGGGACCCGTCTCCCCTGGCCCGTGGTCGCGCTCGGCCCGGACGACCCCCCGGCCTGCATCCAGTGTCCGGACCCGCTCGAACTCCACCAGCCCGACCCCGGCCAGCCCGCGCGGCTCCTCGGGATCTGCCTGTCGTGCGGCCTCTGGTACCTGATCGCGCGGCCTGACGACGCGGCCTGATCTCGACTCACCCGGCCCCCGGCACGGAGCCGGAAGCGCGGCAGGGACGCCGTGGGCCGGTCACCCCGGGCCCGGCCGCGTGACCAGCCACACCAGCCCGGCCAGGCACGCCCCGGCGAAGATCAGCAGGACGGCCGGGACCAGCCACTCCGCGCAGGTCCGGGGCGGGTAGCCGTCGCTGCGGTACCAGGCCCAGAGCCCGAACAGGCAGGCCGTGCCGAGCCAGAGCAGGAGTTGGGGCACCTGGCTCAGCATCAGGGGTGCCCTCCATCGTGCCCGTGCTCGATCCGGATCACGCGCTGGGTCGGGTCCAGGGGCTCGAGCCGCTCCCCGAGCTCCCAGAGCGCGTCCTCCCAACCGCGTGCGTAAGCCTCCTGCCAGCGCTCGTCGTCGATCCGGGCCTGGTCCCGGTGCCGAGCTTGCTCCCGGGCGCAGCGGAGCCAGCCCCAGGCCGCGCCGAGCAGCCAGGAGGCGAGCGAGGCGACGACGACGGCCAGGACCGCGAGGGAAGTGGGGATCACGGGGCACCTCCCTGCATGGCGACGATCGCGCGGAGGATGGCGCGACCGACCTGGATCGGGATCGCCTGCCCGACCATCTTTTCAGCCCGCATGTAGCCCGAGGCGAAGAGGTAATCCTCGGGAAATCCCTGGAGCATGGCGGCCTCCTGCCACCCCAGGAAACGATGCCGGCCGTCGTCCGTCTCGACCACGAAGGACCTGCGTTGCCGCGAGCCTCGCGACAACGCACCCATCACGGTCGGGGATGCGGTCCCGGGGTCGAGCACCCGCATCTTGTCCCGACCTACCCGCGCGGCATTGCGGCCGGTGGCCTGTGGCACCTTTTCGTATCGCTCGTGATCCGGAGCCGTCAGGTGAGGACCTGGACGCAGACAGCTCGCCAGTCGCGAGGGCTCGGGCTCGGGCTCGGGCTCGGGGAACCGGCCGATGAAGCTCCGGAGACGACTCTGGGGGCCGTAGTCTCGAGCCTGGATCCGCCGCACGTCGTAGGGCATCCCGACCAGCAGCGGGCCCGGCAGGAACGGCTCGATCTCTCGCACGTCCTCGAGACACCACCAGCGGGGCTCCAGGTCCTGAATCACGCCGAAGATCCCATCGACCAGCGCATGCAGCCGATCCATCACCACCGTGGATGCCCGGTTCGCGCCGCGGGCGACGGACACCTCCTCGCACGGGATGCCCCCGACGATCAGGTCGACGCCCTGGTCCACGCCGGCGTCCAGGACCTGGCGGACACCGTCGTCAGTCGAGAGGTCGCAGAGGAGCTTCTGGCACCCGGGCTGGTCCCGGCCGTGATTGACTCGCCAAGTCTCCAGGCAGTCGGGGGCCAGGTCTGCAACCGCCACCCACTCGATCGGCAGGCCCCGGGCGGCACATGCCCATCCGCCAGCCCCGCAGCACAGATCTATCGCGCGGATCACGGGGCACCTCCCTCTGGCTCCATCCGCTCCACGAGGATCGAGGGGTGGCTATACCCCTCGCTGCGTGCCTCACGGATCGCGGCCCGCAGCTCCCACCGGGTGAGTCCACTCCAGCGCAGATTCCACCCCGAGTCTCCGTCCGGGGTCATATCCGGGTCCCAGGTCGAGACCTCGTAACGGGGGTCGCTCACGGAACACCCCCTTCCCGGCTCTTATACTGCCCCGCGTCGCTCGGCAGCCCCTCGAGCAGCCGTCCTTGCCGCTGGACGCCGTCCGTGCGTCCTGCGGGCTCCTGGGCGGTCGTAGGGGCAGGGGCGACCTGGCCGCGGGCCTCCAGGTAGATCCGGACCGCGTTGGCCCGGACCCGGAACGGGTGGACGACGCCGTGGTGTCCCTCCTGGGCGGCGACCCATTCGACCGCACGGGCGAGCAGCTCCAGCCTGTCCAGGGTGTCTAGGTTTTTGGGCCAGTCGATCCAGCCCCTCCAATCGAAGCGTTGGAGGGCTGCGTAGAGATCGGTATCGGCCCCCGCGAATATCGCCGCGTGACGGTAGCACAGCATCCAATCGCTATGCGGGACCTGGCAACCGCAGCGGGTGGCCTGGCACCAGCGGATGGTGATCTGGTCAGTGTCGGTGTTCACTCGGTTACCCTCCCCTCTCTGACCCAAAGGCCGTCGATCGCACCCCTCACGACCGCGGCCAGCCCGTCCGGGCACTCGACCCGGTAGCGGTGCGACGCGCCGTCCGGGTCGCTCTGCCCGTAGTACCACACCGTTTGGCCAGGCGCGCCCAGCCGGCGCGTGCCGATCACGTAGACGCACGGGCCACTCGCCGAGTAGCACCAGCGGGCCGTGGTGTGCTCGCGGCTGTGCCCGATCCACACGGCCGGGTCGCCCTCCCGGCGCGGCACGGCCAGGGCGAGCCGCCCGATCGCTGCGAGGCGGCGGCGGGACTCGACGCGGCGAGTCATGGGGCACCGTCCTTTCGCCGGCTCCAGCGGCCGAGCTGCCGCCAGAACTCGCGCCGCTCCGCGCGGTCGAGGCCGAGCGGAGGCAGCCAGACGATGGCCAGGAGGCCGAGGAGCATCGACGCGACGAACAGCCATCCCAGCGCGGTGACAATGGGCATCATGACCCACCTCCGATCGCGTCGATACTCCCGGTGTGGCGATGGTCGCACCGAGCACTCGGGAGGATGGTCGGATGGCACGCAAGATTCTGTCCAGCGCACCGCGGCTCAAGAGACAGGCGGCCGGTCAGGGCAAGGTGAGCATGCACCTGCCCGCCGAGCTCGCTTGGCGACTGCGCGTCAAGTCGATCATGGAAGGCGTGGGCCTGGGCGAACTGTGCGAGGCCGCGCTGTGGCCTGTGGTGGGTGAGGACAACCTGCCGTGGGAGCGGTACAAGCGTAAGATGCTGGGCACACCGAGCGACGGTCGCCAGGCGGGAACGGAGGGAAGCGAGGGGAAAGATCCGGTTGAAAGTGCTCCGATTGCGGAGACCCTGCCAGCGGCTACTGCGGCCCCAGGCAGCGGGGGAGGGGAGAAGGGTCGCAAGGACCCGGCGAAGACGCGGGCGTCGATCGCGAGCCGGAGGGCGGGATAGGGCCCCCTGCCCGGTTTGGGCCGTCAGACCCCCGGGGGTGGGTCTGACCGGGACGGCGGCACTCAGCCGAAGCTGAAGCCCCGGACGTGCGCCGCGCAGTCGAGGTCTGACGGGTGAAGGTAGTGCTCCGTGGTGAGCGGAGTCGTGTGGCGCAGGATCCGCTGGATCGCCCAGAGCGGGACCGAGCGGATCAGCAGCTCGGTTGCGAGCGTGTGACGGAGCGAGTGGAACCCGACCCGATCGATCCCCACGGCCCGGCCTGCCTCCCTCAGCCGGTCGAGCGGCCGGTACCCGGGCGAGCCGCCTGACCACGGCCCCTGGGAGTGGGCCCCCGGGAAGAGCCACTCCCCGCCGCACTCGGGCACCCACCCCCGGAGCGTGACGACCAGGGCGTCGGCCAGGGGGACGGGAGCCGCCGCGGCCAGGGTCTTGAGCCGGCGGCCGACCCTCGCCTGGACGAAGACGAACCCGGTCGTCAGCTCCAGGTCCGTCACCCGGCAGAAGAGCGCTTCCTGCCTCCGCAGCCCGGTGTACGCCACCAGCGCGGCCAGGGCGTGCAGCCGTGCCTGGTACCAGTCCCCCGGCCCGGCCAGCGAGGCGAGCAGCCGGCGGACGTCCTCGGCCGTGTGGCGGGTGACCCGGGACGGCGCAGGCCTCGGCCAGAGCGAGCCCCAGTCCGGCGCGTCGTCGCGATCGAGCCAGCGCTCCCTGACGGCGACGTTGGCGCACCGCCTGAGTCTGCCGATCAGGCCCCGGGACGTGTTCGGATTCGCGGCTTCGCCCCGGGCCGACAGGACCCGGGCGACCGCGGCCGTCGAGAGGTCGGCCGTGGTCTTGACCCCGGCCAGCTCCGCGAGCCGCAAGACGTGGTCGAGTTGTTGCAGCGTCTTGGGTGACTTCTGCGCCGCTGAGTAGACCTGCGCGATATGTTGACGTAATTGCCCGATGGCAATAGGATTGACTGCACGCATCCCAGCGCCCTCCCTTGGTGTCCTCCGTCCCGGGCGATGTTACCCGATTACAGGTGAGATCGGGATAGGTGGGGGCGATGGATTGACGTTGCAATCCGTTGCAACAGAGACAGGCTACGATGGTCGCGTTGGTTCTAACGCATAAGCAAGAGTCTTCGTAAAGCGGGGGTTGAGGGTTCGACTCCCCCCGGTGGCTCTGAGGATACCTTCGGGTGTCCTCTGCCTTGGTGCGGTTTCTCTTGCTGGTGATCGTAAGATCACCTAGTATGGTGTGACCCACCACGGTTCTCCTTTCGACTGCGACCGGCCTCGGGACCTGCCAGGTGACCCGGGGCCGGTTCGTTTCCGGCCGGAGGGGGTGGACCCCCCCGGCTCCCACATAGCGTTTAGGACCCTAAAACCTGCGCCCTGCGCTAAACAGCTGTTTGAATCGCGCAGGATCAACAGGCAATGGAGGTTGCAACGACGGGGGGGGGCGCATCGGCGTGCGCCTTTCCTGCGCCCCCCCCTAACTGAACGTCCGCACCAGGCGCAGGAAAGGCGCACTCGTTTGCGCCCCCTTCCACGCGCCATAAGTACGGAAGCCAACATGGTTTGTATCTCGCGAAAAAGGGGAGTGGCGCAGGGCGCAGGTTTAGAGACCTCATTTACCTGTTGCCGTATACGGCCTTCCAGGTAGTGATGGTCGCCGTCGTCGCGGTGTTGACCGTCTTGGCTACCAGCCCACCCCGTTCCAGGAGGGCCAGGGCCTTGTTGATCTGGGCGGGCGACCGGTGCCGTCCGAATACTGTATTTCTGATCACAGTACGGGTCAGTCCGGACGGACCCGCGGCAATTAGCGCCCGGAGCAACTTCTCGGCGTCCGGGTTGTTCAGCGTGTCACCGAAAATGTAGGCCGCGCCCTCTTCGCAATACTTCCAGAACGCGAGCCCGGCTTGCAGGTGGTGAATCCGGATCCACTTTGAACAGTCGAGCAGCGCGTATATCAGGGCGAGCCGCATCACCTGCGCCTCGGCCCGACTGGTGACGGCGCCGAGCAACCCGAGCTTGGGTTCCGAGAGGACGGGATAGACCTCCTCCCAAAGCGTGTTCGCCGCATGGTCCCGGCAGATCGGTACGCAGTCGCCTTCGAATTCGAGCTGGGCGAACTCGATGGCTTCCTTGATTCGGATCACGATCTCGGTCGACTGGCCAACCGGGACCTGGCCACCGTGGGGCAGGAACTTGCTCCGCTTGGCGCAACACCAGAGGATGCGGTTCGCGAACCCGTTGGCGGCGTCCGTGAGGCTCATCCGGCGATGGAGTTCCTCACACGTGACGTGCCCGATGACGGAGATGTGCGCCCCGGTCGCACGCGTCGGGTTGACCTTCGTCGCCGTCGCGAGGTTGCCGCCGTCCCAGGCTTGCCGCATGATACCACCCAAAGAGTTGCCGTCGCGGCCAAGGACCTGGAGCGTCGAGCCGAACTCGGACTCCAGGAAGAGCGCCCGCTTGTCGCTGATTCCGGGGTCAACTTGCTGGGGCGCATATAGCCCGGTCTTCTTGTCTTTCTCCTGGCAGTAGATCGCGTCGCGGACCTGCCAGATCAGCCCCTCCCCAGAGGAGAGGCCGCTCAGCATGTGCAGTTGCTCCCAGGTCGGGTCACACTGCCGCATGATCCAGCGCACATGATCGAGCGACGTGCCCTTGCGTGCCTTGCTGGAGTTCCCGACGACACACAGGAACGCGTTGGCATAATGCCGGGTCGACTCGACCCGCCAGTGCGCCTTGCGGCCAACCGCATTGCCGAAGCAAACCAGGAGCTGGCCGAGGATCGCGATCGGATCCGCTTCCGTGTGGGGCTCGATCAGCTTCACGATCTCGCCGGCCAGGCCGATCCAGATCGCCGGCCCGGGATCGTCGGGCCAGGGATTGCCATCGGCGCCAGGGTCGATGTCCTCCACGTGACGCGACCCGATGGATGCGATCCGGTCTCCGGCCCGGCCCAGCAGCTCCTCAGGGGTGAAGGTCCCGCTATGCCCGTCTTGAAGCGTTTCCTCCACGGCCTCGATCAACTCCCGACGCTTCGCATGCCCGCGGACGACACCGGCATAGTATTCCGCGTTGGCGGCGTGCGGGGTGCCGTTGATGATCGCGGCCAGGGCGTCGTCACCGCCGATCTTCTTAAGCTCGCCAGTCCGTTCGAGGGCATCAGCGAGCAACACGAGGTCGATGGGTCGTCCCAGTTCCCGGAGTTCGAGGATCCTGCTCCAGATGATCTGATGGGTATCGCGGAAGAAGTCTCCGGGCCTAAGTGCGGCCACTTCCTCCAAGGTCAGCGAATCGTTATCGAGGAGCACGCTGCCGATCACTCCCTGTTCGGCCTCGATGTTGTGCGGTGCGAGCCGACCCAAGGCGGGGACGTGAATCAGGTGGCCGTTGCCATTACCGTTCCCGTTGACGGCCCCGTTGCCGTTCAGATGTGACATGGTTCAGGCCCTCCCTGTGCGAGCGTGAACACGAGCCAGGTACCGGGCCAGATCGCGAATGAGCCGCTGTGTCCACTGATGCCAGAGGGCACGATCGGCGGGAATGTCGGGGGCCTTGGTACGCGACAGAGCGCGGACCCGGCGCGCAAGGGGCGCAGTTTCCCCAAGGAAAATTCGATGCATCACATTTTCCTTTCAACTGGCCAGTCACGCGGGGCTACTTGCCAGGTGACCCACGTGGCCGGCGGATTCAAAACCGTCTTCACGATACCGACACGATCTTGCGATTGCTACCGTTTCGGCTTGGGCTTGGCCTTAGTCTTGCCGAGCCAGATGCCTTTGATGTCGTCCTCCAGTAAGGCGAACTTGGCGAGCAAGTTCTTCGTTGCCACCTCAGTGAAGTGGCGGGTTCCGCGATCTTTCAGAGGGCCGTCACTCCGCAATAGGTAGAGGAGTTCCTTGAGTGTGTCGGCTGTCCGCTTGACGATCGCACGATCAGTCGCGGAGAGATCAACCTTTCCGTCCGGGCTCCCAGGCGGCTCATCGCCCTTCAGATGGAACGTGTCGTCGCTCATGTCGCCCTCACACCTTCGGGGGACTCGGGTAACCGCGTTCCTTCGCCCACTTCGCCAGCGCGTCCCTGACGATGACGGCGATGGGGATGAGACTCTCTTCCGAGAGTGTCCCCAGCCAGTCGCGGTATTCCGCCGAGCCCTTCAGATTGAGCACAGAGAAGCGCTCGACGCCTTCCTCTGTCTTCTTAGCCTTTCGCTTCGCCATCAAGACACCTCCGAAGTAAGACCATCTTCCAGGGTAACAAAGAAACCAGGCGTCCGCAACAGGTACCACTTGACGTTAGATTCTCCAACTGGTACCATTTGGAGAATTGACTGCTTCCTGAAGGCTAACCCCGGAGACTCAGATCATGGCGACCAACGGCAAGACCGAGAACGTCCGCGAGATGGTCCGGACCCACGCGAAGGGCTTCAAGCTCGTCTGCGTGGCCTGCGGCCAGCTCGACGCCGAAATCACCCTCGACCTGGCCGATCTCTCGTCGTGCCGGTGCAGCGCGTGCGACGACACGTTCGCGGTGACGACGGCAGTGAGCAAGCTCCGGGAAGCGCTCGCCGAGTGGGAGCGGTTGCAGGCGATGGTGGGCTGAGCGCTCATCGCCGTTTCCTCCGGATCGCTTCCCGCGACTCGATCACCCCGGCGCACCCCGGGCAGTAATCCCGCCCGACGCGGCCCCAGGGCCGGTAAAGCCATCCGCACACCCGCGCGTCGTCCCGCAGCCGCGTCGGCGTGGTGCCGTTGCTGGCGAGCACCAGGCCGCAGCGGTCGCACGACAGGGCGATGGTGGCGGCGGTGGGACGGCGGATCACGAGGGGCCGTCCTCTCGCTCGTTCGGGTTGGCGTCGATCGCACGGGGCCACTGGATCGGCTCGGCTTTCTCCCATTGCTTGCCCGTGATCGCGTCCGTCAGGTCCTGAAGCGTGATCTTGTGCTTGAGCATGAGCCGGATCACCTGCATGATCACGATGTCCTTATCGGTGACTCCAGCCCGATTCAGGGCCTCCTTTTGCTCGGGTGTCATGTGGTGCCGTCCTCTCTGCCCGTCCGGCTCGTCGGCAGCTCGAACGCGCGGGCCAGCTCGGTAACGAGGGGGCCGGCGCGGCCCACGGGGTAGCAGTTGAGCACGCGGCCGTCAGCGTGGTCGCTGGCGATCGTGCAGTGGCACCGCGCACAGTGCCGGATGTCGATCAGGTGTAGCGTCTCCCCGTCGACGCCGTACGCGCGATCGGGGAACGTCCCGGCGTTGACCAGCTCGCCGGGGCAGTCGCGGCCGGGCCACGTGCCGTTGGGGCAGGGGCGAGCGAGGGCTTCAGCGTGGGTCATGCTGCGGGGCTCCTGTGGCGAGAGTGTAGCCGACCGCGCGATAGCGGCCGTGGTAATCGTAAGTGCCGCGCGTGATCGTCCCGGCGGCAACCAGGCCGTCGAGCAGCGCTTTGATCCGGGTCTCGGGGACGGTGTATCCCGTGGCGAAGAGGATCGAGTGTTTCGTCATCGGGCCGGGCTCGGTCCGCAGCGCATCGAGCACGCGCGCGGCGAGGATCGAGTCAGGCAGTGCGACCTGGCCAGCCATCAGTCCAGCTCCGGGTGGTGATAGACGACCGTCAGCGCGAGCAGCTCGGCCATCGAGCGCTCGACCTGGGTCTTGCGCCGCGGGCCGTCTCGCCACTTCTTCGCGCGGGCCCGGCAGATCGCCTTGGCGACGCGCTCTTTCTCCGCGTCGTCGGGCTCGTCGGGGTAGCCGGGGGGCTTGGCGCGGCCGAAGCGGTCGCGGCGCTCCCAGAGGGTGAGGTTAGCGAGACGTTGGGGCATGGGGTGGGGTCTCCTCTCGTCAGTGCGGTGGTAAGTAAGGTAGCCCATTAGCAGTCCTTTCTTTTCTTCAGGGGTGCCACCTTGAACTCTTCGCGCATGAAGCCGAACCCTAACTGACTGGCGTCCTCGACGGTCGTCTTGAGCCGGACATCGGATCGCTCATGGGCCTCGCGAGCGGCTTCCATCCGCATGTGCATAGCCCACTCTTCCTCCGTCCAGTCGATGATGGCTTTGGGGACGCGCGGGCTCGGCTCATGGTCTAACAGGGCCTCCATCAGCGGGCCCATTTCGTCGCGAGGTCTCGTCTCAAATCCCTCGAGCCAGCAGTCCGGACAGACCCCGTCGCCGAGACGGGGGTGCGCGAACTGCTCTGAGCGATCTCCGGCCCAACCGCAGTGGTCGCAACGGACGCGGTCCATGGCGCGGTCTCCGGGTTACTCGACCGGGATAAAAAGGTCCATCATCAGCGCGTCTTCGCGCGTGAACTTGCGGACCATCACTTGCGTGGTGCCATCGCCCGGACCCCAAAGCATGATGTCGCCGTGGTCGATCCGTGCGACGGAACGGTTTCCGACGATCCGCTCGGCCGCGTGCATTGCGAGATGCTCCGCCGTGAAGACGTGCTCCACGATCGGGGCGCATCTCAGATCCTGGAGAAGCCAGACGTAGTACGAAGGTTCGGGCATCGGTCTCGGTCTCCTTTCGCGGTGGTAAGTAAGTGTCCCGGCCGGGGGGAGGCCGGGACTGGTACGGGGGGGTGTCACATGCAGTTGGAGCGGTCGGGGGCCACCGTGGTACTCGATCGCTCGACGCCGTCGGTCGCGTCGAGGAAGCCTCCGACGTCATCCTCGAGCGTGTCCAGGAGCTTGTGGGTCTGCTCTTTGGTCAGGATCGGATTGAGCACCTCCAGCACGATCCGGAGCGTGCCTTGGAGCGACCAGCCCTTCTCCTGTGCGATCTCGCGGACTGTGTCGATCAGTTTCGTTTCAGGCATCGGTCTACTCTCCCCTCACGTCCATCGATCTCAGCCGGGCTACGACCCGGCCCACATCCTTCGCTTCCACGCACTCGGCCCGGCCGTCGCCGAGCACTTCCGCGAGCAGCTCGGCCAGGTCGCAGCCGCGCTCGCGAGCCATCGTCGCGAGCAGGGCGCGCTGCCGGGGGGTGGCAGCGCGGGTCCAGGGGTTGGCTCGCCAGGAGACGCGCATCAGTCGGCCCCTTTCGCTGGCTGCTCTTCCATGTACGTCCGGGCCACGAACTCCGCGCTCTCGACTTGCTCCGGCGTCCAGTCGTTCATGCGCGCCGCATAGCCCATCCTCTGACCCCATGAGGATACGTGTTCGAACAGACCCTTGCCGCGCGGCAATCGCTCTGCGTCCTTGAGGCGTCGGTAGAGTGACCACGTCTTCGGCTCCGGCGTCGGCGCGTCGCCGTTAGTCCGTTGCGCGGCGGGCGTCATGACGGGCACACCGGCCGTTCCGGGGCCTTTCCCGGGCCACTCCGCTTTGGTCTTCGGTGGGGGCGTCTGGCGCGGCGCCGGCGCGGGTTCGGCAGGCGCCGGCGCCGGCGTCCCAAGGTCGTAAGTGTCCTCCAGGTCCTGAGTGAAAAGCTCGCTCAAACAGGCGAGCGACATTGCCGCGCTGACGTCGGCCCGCTTGATCCCCATCTTCAGGATCGTGTTGCGGGTGTCGTGCACGTCCGGGTTCTCGGCCTGACCGATAGGCTGACTCGTGATCGCGGGATCGTCGGCGCGGTACTTCGCACCGCAACCCCCGATCTTGGCGAAGCAATAGAACCCCTCCCCCTCGAACTTGCTCACCTTGATCGCGGCGGCTCCGCAGTTCGGACACACGCGGTCGGCTTTCCTCCAGCGGTATTTCTTCTCCATCGACGTACAGGACCCGGAACCTTCCCCGACCACGTGGCCCGTGCTCCGGCTGACGAGGCGCGTGGTGCAGAGGACCTCGAGGTGTCCCCCGCCCAGTTCGGCCCGGTCGATCTGCCGCGTGGGCGCGACGTTGAAATACATCATGGCTTTCTGCGCGCCCGGAAGCAGGAGCGTGGGCTTGGTGCCGGTCCCCGGGATGACCCCGTAATCGAGCCCTTCGCGGAACTCCTCCGCGATGAAGGTCCGGATCGCCTTCAGGGCCTCCATCGTGTCGTGGACGACGGTAAGAGCGCTGGGCTTGTCGGCGTGGACGATCGAGAGTGCGGTCATCGAATTGCCCTCCATCGCCCCGGGCCGGCGTGCGGCCCGGGGCGTACGCGGTGGTGTCAGAGGGTGCACGGGTCGAACACGTCTTCCATCGCGTTCAGCCACGCCAGGCACTCGTCCTCGGCGTCGAGCAGCTCCTGCACGGTGCTCGCCCCGTGGTACTCCGCTCCCTCCGCGTGATAGAGCAGCGCGTACGCGGCCAGACGGCCGAGGTCCGTGTCGAGCATCAGGAAGTACCCGGCCTCTTCGTCCAGGATCGTGGCCAGCGTCGACGATCGGTGCTCGGGCACGCGGACCTCGCTGAGCACGACGTCGCGGTAACAGTCCGTCCCGGCGATGATGTCCTGAGCGCTCCGGGCCTTGGTTCGCTTCGAGGCGATGACGAGATCGTTGAAGGCCGTCACACACAGCGAATAGTGGCGGTCGGGATAGTCGGCCTCTTGCAGCCGGTACCAGGACTGCTGTGCCTCGAACCAGGCGGCGACCTGGTCGCGCTCGTCCTCGCGAATGACGATCGGCTCGGGGTCGCGGACGACCTTGATACCGCATGGGGACTGGACCGGACGGGGAATGCGGAGTAGAGTGGACATTGCAAGGCGCTCCGTTGTCAGACTTTGCTTGGCCCTCGAGTGTTACCCGCACTCGGGGGCCGTTTTCGTTTCCATCAGGGCCATTCCCTGATGGGCACGCACCATGATAGCTACCCGGTAACCAGAGTCAATAGGTTACCGGGAAAAAATCCTTGGTTGACTACCGGGTAACACTCCGGTATCATTTCGTTGAAGCGGAACCCCGGGCCCTGTACAATCCGAGTCTCGGTAACTGGAGGTCATTCATGAATGCTGGCGCGGCGGGAACGATGGTCCGAAGAAACGATTCCGTGGTGAAGATCGATACCGAGATCCTTCGGAAAGCTCGGGTCGTAGCGGCCTATCTAAACATCAGTGTGGCCGAATATCTGAGCGGCGCTCTCGGTCCGATCGTCGAACGGGACCTGCGAGAGCATGCCCGAAAGGCGATGGACGACGAGCACAAGCCTAAGAAGCCCAAAGGCTGAATCGGCCCGGCGAGGCCCGGCAGGCCCCGGCAAGGCGGGGTAAGGCGGGGCTGGGCGAGGCGAGGCAAGGGTCCCTACGGGACAACCGGAACAGCGCCAGGAATCGGCGGGGTATGGCACGGCCAGGCACGGCGAGGTTTGGCGCGGCGGGGCCGGGCATGGGCCCCTACGGGGCGACGGAACGGAGCGACGAATCGGCAAGGCATGGTCGGGCTTGGCACGGCTAGGCTCGGCAGGGCGTGGTACGGCGTGGCAGGGCGTGGCAAGGGCTCCTACGGGGCACATCACAGGAGGCACTTCATGAGTCTCGATCAGCGCATCTACGGCTTTGAGCTGACTGGCAGCATGCCGCTTCTGATGCACCATGACGACGTCGAGCGCGCGGACGACTTGATCGCCTGGCGCAAGGACCCGAAGAACAAATCGGTGTCTGTCGCAGGGGATGACCGGTCGCCCGCGTGGACCTGGCAAACCTACCTCTACCACGACGGGGACCATCTCGCGATTCCGCAGGGGAATCTGATGACGTGCCTCCGCTACGCGGGGACCAAGATCGCGAGCAAGGGCAAGAGCACGTTCAAGAGCCTGAGCCAGAGCGGCTTGCTTCTCACCTCGGATTTCTGCGAGTTCCTCAGCAACGGCAAGCCGGTCGCGATCAAGGACGTCTTGAGGTTCCGCGACGAACCGTTCTCGGTCCACAAGCAACGGGTCCGGGACATGGGGTTTGACTTGCTCGTGAACCGTGCGAAGGTCGGAGTGTCGAAACACGTCCGGGTCCGGGCGAAGTTTAGCAGTTGGTCCGTTAGCGGTTCGATCCAGGTGCTCGACGCGGCGATCACGACCGACGTCCTCGACCAGATGTTCGCCATCGCGGGTACTTACGCGGGGCTTTGCGACTGGCGACCGTCGAGCAAGGAAAGCCCGGGTCCCTACGGCACGTTCACGGCAAAGGTCTCCGCGATCAGCAAGGCGCGGAAGACGGCTTGAATCGGCCTGGCGAGGCACGGCGCGGCGAGGCCTGGTGCGGCGCGGTGGGGCCTGGCACGGCAAGGCATGGGACCCTATGGGTCAGAAAGGGGCAACGATGATCGATCCAATCGAGGAAGTTCAGGTAGCAATCAACGACGTCTATCAGCTTACGGAAGGGCTCAGGCGTGGCGACGTCCTGGCCCACGAAGATATTTCGAGGGTGCTCGGCCTCGAACCGCACGAAGGCCGTTGGAGCTACATCGTCCACAAGGCACTTCGCCGACTCGAACGCATGCGAGGGATTGCCTACTGGCCGGAGCGCACCGTCGGTTATCGGCTCCTGACGAAGGCCGATCAACTCCTGATGCCGACGTGGCGGCTGAAGCGGGCGCAACGCCAAGTTCGGCGAGGCCGGAAAAGCTTGATGGCGCTTCCGGAGGCCGAGCTAACGAATCACCAGCGGCGCGTGAGGGCGCTGACGATCGAGGGTCTCAAGGAGATCGAGCGTTCCCAGCGGAACGACATCAAGATTTACACCTCCATGAGCACGCCGACAGGTGGCGTGCCTCGAAGGAAGGTGGAGTGATTCCGCCCCCGCCCGGCTCACCCTCCACCCGCCGGCCCATGTGCGATCGAGCCGCGCGACCCGCACAGCCGATACAGAGCGATGCTCCGCGTGACTCTCTCCCTGGGGCTCGGGGCGCTCACTCGACTCGCATTATCACTGGCCAGTGACCCGCCGACCCCATTCCTTCCACGGGTGGGGTCGGCGGCGTTTTTGCGCGGTAGAGTTGAGCGGTCACGAACCTTATTCGGGGAGAAACTCATGTGGACTTGTGCGATAAGATCGGGCGGCATGGGCATCATGCTCGCGCTCGCCGCTACCGCCCGCGGCCAGGGCGGCGACAACGGGGACGTGCCGCCGCCAGACGAGCCACGGCCGGCGGCGTCGGCCCAGAGCCAGATGCCGAGCCCGCCGCGGCTGGTCGGTAACCAGGGCCAGTGGGTGGGGTCGCTCCCCCCGAGCTGGACGCCGACGCTCCCGGCCGGGCCCGCGGTGGCTCCAGCCTATCAGCCC
>Ga0210384_10000983_pt1 | contig 40645 bp, 30 predicted proteins | sample IncBWH2MmetaG_FD_160574 | JGI IMG/M metagenome (GOLD analysis project Ga0210384, IMG submission 160574) | Forest soil microbial communities from Barre Woods Harvard Forest LTER site, Petersham, Massachusetts, United States - Inc-BW-H-2-M | ecosystem: Environmental > Terrestrial > Soil >...
TAGGTGGACGTTTCAAGCGTTGCTAGCAAAGAGCTGGCAACCTGTGAAATGCTCGTACTACCGCCAGAACTCGCCTTTCATCAAGGGGATTTTCCCACAGGCCATCCTGTTTGACGTACGAACCAACGATAAACGCGGCTGCTGACGAATAACTCCCGATGTTCTCCGGCGTGATACCCGAACCAATCAACGTAGGAATTGACACGGCGCTACTAACTGCCTCTACTTCGCTGGCGTCCGCAGGCTGGCCAGTGGATACACCCGATACAATTACGCCATCAGCTTGGAAAAACTCAGCGGCCTTGGCAGTCTCGACGATGTCTACGTCTGCGGTGATGGCATGCGCCGAGTGCTTCTTCTTGATATCGGCGAAGACGCGAACGTTCTCGGCACCAATCGTCCGGCGATATCGCAAAAGCGATCCAGCGGTGGACTCAATCAGACCTTCGTCCGCTACGTGGGCGAAAACAAACCCCTCCACCCGAACAAAGCTCGCGCTGCACGCGTGGGCGACGGCGATAGCCCACAAATTGGCCCCTGCGAGAACCTGAATTCCCAAGGGTAGTGAAACCCCCCGTCGCACCTCGGAGCCGACCACCGCCATTGCTGCACCAATCTCTGGTCCAACGGAGCTCTTCAAATATGGGCGGTCGTGCGTATTTTCAATTGCCAGACCGTGAAAACCCGCCGCTTCGTAAACGCGAGCTTCACGTACCGCCTCGTCTGCGATCGCTGCGACGTTTTTCCTGTTAGATGGGGTACCAGGCAGGGCACCGACGTGTATGACGCCGATAAGCGCCCGTGGCGCGCCAAATAGCGAATTGACGACTCCGCGTGTATCCATTTTGAAGAGCGATTGTACCCGAGTGAGTAGGCGCACGGCTATTTCCTCGGACTTTTGGCTCGTGGATAACTTAGGGTTAGCCCGCCACTCGGGGAGGAAGCGGGGCGAAGGTTGCTGCCGGTGTACGGCGCCGGCCTGACCGGAACGGTTTAGAACTTGAGGGCCTAGCGGAGCTTGAAGGATGTTACTCAGGAGCCACTCGCAGCGTGGGCAGCCTGTTGGTTGACTTGAGTCGGTGTCCTCGGCGCCCTGTCTGAGGTTATAATCTCCCGCTCATGTCACTTGCCCCCGGCACAAAGCTTGGCCCTTACGAAATTGTTTCTCCGCTCGGTGCAGGCGGGATGGGAGAGGTGTATCGCGCGAGGGATACGCGCCTGGACCGCGATGTTGCGTTGAAGATTTTGCGGTCGGAAATCGCTGGAGATTCTGACCGGCGCGCCCGGTTCGAACGCGAGGCCAAGACTGTGGCGGCGCTGAGCCACCCGAACATCGTAGCGCTGTTTGAGGTGGGCAACGCTGATGGTCTCTCGTACACGGTGAGTGAACTGGTGGATGGGGATTCGCTGCGAAAGCAGCTGCGGCAAGGCGCCATGCCGCCACGGCAAGTGGTGGAACTGGCGACCCAGCTCGCGGACGGAATGGCTGCAGCGCATGTGGCAGGAATTGTGCATCGCGACTTGAAGCCAGAAAACGTTATGGTGACCCGCGAAGGTAGGGTAAAGATTCTGGATTTTGGGCTGGCGCGAGTGTTACCAACGGCCCTTGGAAGCGGATTATCGTGTCCCGGTTCCGGCGGCGAAACGATGACAACGGCAGGGACCCTGATCGGGTCCTCGTCTACGGAATACATGACAAAGTCCGGAGTGGTCCTGGGAACTGCGGCTTACATGAGCCCCGAGCAAGCCCGGGGGCAGGAGACGGACTACCGTTCGGACCAGTTCTCGTTTGGATTGATCGTGTACGAGATGCTTGAGGGTAAGCAGGCGTTTGTGCGCGACTCCTCTGTGGAAACCATGGCAGCGATTGTGCGCGACGAGGCGGAGCCGCTGAAAATCAAAATTCCCGTGCCCCTCAAGTGGCTGGTGGAGCGCTGCCTAGAGAAGGACCCCACGCGCCGTTTTGATTCGTCCCGGGATTTGTATCAGCAACTGCGCATCTTGCGTGACCATTTTTCCGAGGCGTTTAGCAGCGGCGTGCAGGCCGTGTCGCCAGAAGTTGCGACGGCCGAGCTAGCCGGAGCAAAACGGAAAGGATTCGGAATAGGCGTCACGCTTGCGCTGGTGATCCTAGCCGCGGGACTGGCAGGCGGAGTGGCATGGTGGTTGCACCCAAGGGGTGTGCAACTTTCGGATTACAAGTACTCGCCCTTCGCAGTGAATGCTCACAGTCCACTGTGGTCGCCGGATGGCAAGATGGCTGTGTACTCGGGCGAAGTGGGTGACGATGAGCAGCTTTTTCTGCGCACCCTGGATTCGCCCACGCCGCAGCAATTGACTCGCAGCGTTGGCAGCGTGCTCCCTCTCGGCTGGTCGCCGGACTCCACGCATATCTTTTATCTGCTGATAACGCCAGGGACCGCACCCAACCAGGTACTTTCCGTTGCTACCGTGGGGGGCGAGCCGGATTCGCTCTGGACGATGTCGGTAGGGGCTGGATTTTTCACAAGTCTTCCTACTGTATCTCCGGATGGCAAGGCGGCGGTAGTGTTGTATCAGGAGAAAGACAACAATTTCTCTGATGTGTACATCTCTGCGCCAATCGGTTCGCCACTGCGCCGCTACCCAGAGTCGCGGGTCTCTTCGCATAAGATTTTCAACAGTCCGCAACTCAAATTTTCGCCGGACGGCAAGCAGTTACTGCTGATTCGCGCAGGCGATTCCGATGTCGAGGAGTATTGGTTACTGCCGTGGCCGTCCGGTTCAGGAGCGCCTCGACAGATAATGCGCAGCTTCCCACGATCCGCAGGGACGCCAAGGGTCTCTTGGATGCCCGACAATCGGCACATTGTCCTCTCGGTGGGGACTGGCTCGGCACACCTCGTCCTGGGCGATACCCGGTCCGACCGATGGCAACAGATTACACAAGGGACTGGCTCCGAGGTAACACCTGCAGTTTCCGCCGATGGATCCTCCATTCTGTTCGCTGAGAGCAGCGTTGATTTCGACATTGAGTCCATATCTATTGCCGATGGAACGACGCATGGCCTGATTGTTACGCCGCAATCGGAGACGATGCCGGCGTGGGCCGCCCGTTCGGATTCACTAGCCTACGTTTCTGACCGGTTGGGAACGCGAGATATCTGGATTCACACGAAGGACGGACAGGATCGTCCACTGGTGACCCGTGCGAGCTTTGCAGAGGATCCGCCGACGTTCATGTACGCCCCAGTGCTTTCTCCGGATGGAAGTCGAGTCATCTATTGCGTGGTATCGAAGAGTGGCCAAGCGCGGCTATGGGAATCGTCGGTCGCCGGCGGCGCACCGGTTCGACTCGTCGATCCTGCCGATACAAGCTCGCAATTCACCGGCGATTGGTCTCCCGACGGCAATCAATTCGCATTTGGGAGTTTGGAAGCGGATGGCACAGGAAGCATGAAAATCGTTCGCACCTCCGGCGGGGCAACGGCACAGAAGTTGGTGGATGGTGCTGGAAGCGTTTTTTCCTGGTCTCCGGACGGCAAGTGGATTGCTTATGCCGATGCAAGTCGTCGCTGGCATCTGGTCTCACCCGATGGGAAGCAGTATCGCGACCTTAGAATTATTCAGACTGCAAACCTCGGATTTTCAAAAGACAGCAAGACGGCATACGGAGTCCGCAACGAGGCCAACAAGTGGTTTCTGTTTTCCATCGACATCGAAACAGCGAAGTTACGGGACATCAAGCAGTTAGACAGCAGCTTGCGGCCGCAGTTGGACGTGGGTCCAGCCATGCGTTACACACTGGCGCCCGACGGCAAGAGCTTTGCATACACAATCGCCAAATCATCGAATAGCGTGTGGATGTTGCAGGGGTTTGCCAGCAACTAGTTTTGTCCATTCCCGCATGACGCTCTCTATCTTGCGTTTTGCTGGAGATGCACAGACCCAAGCCGAAAAACCTGTTGGATAAGTCCCGATTAATCCGGTTGCGCAACGTGCTCGCCGAAGGTTCCTGGATCACAGGGCAACCCGGAAGTGATCAGCTCGCGGATTGGGTGGCCTGCACGTTGGCAAACTTCCGCAACCGTCAGGAGCGCTATATCCCCATAACGCTGAACCTTGGGATCGATCATGTCGTACCGTGCATCCGTCGGTCAGTCAAGCAACCCTCTCGAGTAGAGCTTCTCGTAGGTTTCGATATCCCGTTCTCGTTCAGGTGCCAATGCCCGGAATATCTCAGCTGCGAAGGCAAAAGGGGCCAAACCATTTGCCGTGATAACACATTGATCGCGCACCGCTGGCGATGCCCGATAGAATTCTCCACCACGATATTCACGGACATACTTCCCGATGAAGTTCTTACCGTTGCTCGTATGCATACGATCGTCGGGCAGGCCACCATGAGCCAGGGCCAGAGTCGCTGCACAGATCGCTGCAACAGGACGGCTTAGGGGCACCATAGCCCGCACCACTTCCGAAACCTGGGGTACTGCTCCGTTCGTCCAGGACTCGCCGCCGGGGAGTATGAGAATATCTGCAGATTCAGGCACAAAGGCCGACAGGGGGAGGTCCGGCATCACTTTCAGCCCACCCATACTCACGACTGTTTCTGGGGTCAGACCTATTGTCTTCACGGAAAATCCAAACGTCCGTCGCAACTCGGCTAGCGCTGAAGCAGCTTCCCAATCCGCGTAGCCGGTGCGGACGAGAACATATGCTGTATTCATGATCCGCTCCCAAGACTTCGATCTTTGAGCGTCTGACAACCGAAGCACGGGACCCTACGGAATTCGTGGAACCTTGCTTGCCGACCACGCGCCCTGTGACCACCGATCTAGAGTTCTGAGCGTCATAGCGACATTTCGTCAATTATCCCCGGCATATCTCCTCTAAAGTCGTCCGGTAACCCGGCTGGCAAGGTCCTTGAGCTGCTTCTCGATTGCCGGAGTAAAATCCATAGGTTCGAGATTGAGATAGAAACGAACTTTGCCCTTGCGGACGTGGAGTCCATGCTCTTCGTCAAAATAAGCCTCGTCTCCGAGACCGGTGATCGGCGTTTGCCTGCCATAAAATTTGCTTAATTTGGCGAACAGCTCCGACGCGGCCGATGGCGACGGATCAACGTATGCTCTGAACCAGAGCTTGCTCCCTTTAGCAAGATAGTTGCAATCTGTTCCGGTAGCGGTGTTTGGGAAAGGACGGGGAGCCACGCTCTTTTGTGGGGAATCGTAGGCTCGTTCTAACGTCTTGCTTACCTCAGCTGCCGGCAGCAGCGAGCAGAGGTCAGCCGGAGGTTCGGCTGCCCTTGCCGAGTGAACCGCGCACGTGGTTACGACGAAAGTGGCAGCAATCAACGATAGTGTACGCGAATGAATCATTTGGCAGGTCTCTTGCCTCTAGCCGACGATATTTATAGCAGCGGACAATTCATGACACAAGTCACCGATGCAAACAACATACAGCGTTGGTCATCAATTGCCGGAGAGGGATTTGTGACCGCCGCTTAGTTAGTGCTGAAAATCAGGGACGCACACCGCACGTCGTCCCGCTACGGTTGGTGGAATGGTTGGTTGGCGAGATCCCGCCGACACTTCCAAGAAAGAATTCCTCCGAGAAGAAATAAACCTTACTGTTAGCGTAAGCTGGTGAAGGCGTTGTGCGTGGAGAAATGCAGTATTACACTTGCCCGTAGGCGAACTCGCGTAATCCTCGCAGCTCCGCCTCGATGCTTCTTGGAGGGTAACTACATGGCGCTCGTTGTCCTCCGTTTTTCAACCCTGAGGAAAAACTTGATTGTTGCTGCCTGCGTGCTGGCTTGCGCTTGGTTTCACACCTCTGTTGCCTTAGCACAGCACGTCGGCCACCCTGGCACGGGCGGACACTTCAGGACCGGGGGCCACGTTGTCGCACCTCATATAGGGGCGCCGCATGTGATTGCTGTGCCAGCACCAGCTTCACGAGGTATGTTTTTGCGCCTCCACGGCGGCTTCTCCGGGCGCCCCTTTCTAATTTTTCCTCGCCCTTTCTTCATCCGTGCGCCTTTTTTCAGGTCTTGGGAGCGCTTCGACTCTTCTTGGTGGCTGAACTGCGGTCCGATTTGGGGCTGGAGCTACGGCTGCGGCGATTTTTTCGTTCCCGAATATGCTCTTGAACATTATCCCGCCCCGCCCCTGACGTACAACACTCCTGTTTACGTCTACAGCCTGGATGGGCATCAGCTAGTGCAGCTCTATCTGAAAGACGGCTCGGTGTATAACGTGAACGACTACTGGTTCGCCAACGACCAGATACATTTCACCATGCGCGATGAGAGTGGCACGAAGCCTCTCGAGCAGGTGATCAGCTTCGGGGATTTGGATTTACAGGAAACCATCGACGTGAATACGCGCCGTGGATTCCGGGTCGTGATGCGCAGCCAACCCATCGAGCAGTATTTGCGAGATCATCCAGATCTCACGCCGCCACTCCTACAGCCCGCTCAGAAAAACTAAGCCCTCGCCCTTTGACGACGCTAACCGCAGGACATGCGGTAGACATACTCAAAAACATCTGTTTGTCGGCAGCGACATCCCGGAAACTCGCGTCCGTAGAATCAGTTATTTGTGGGTGGTGGGGAGAAAAGGATTGGGGGCAGTCCGCTTCTGCGGTCTCGAACTGGCATCAAATAACTTCCGAGATTGCCGTTTTTGGATCGCTTCCGGGTCGCCGATTACCCACCCGGGACCCAGTCTAGCGTGCTTCTCTCCAAAATGGGTTATCGCACGCCGCTTCAGGGACGGCCATCGTAACCTAGAGATTCTGTCCGTATCCCAAAGGCGATTCGCTGCGTAGATATAGATATGGATCATTCACACGATATGGAAGCCAACGGTCCCTTCGATGCACGCTATCTGGCGTTCCTTGAAACTATCACTCAACTCCGGCCGCGCCTGCACCGGTACTGCTCGCGCATGACCGGATCGGTGATGGACGGCGAAGATGTCGTTCAAGATGCGTTATTCGAGGCTTATCGGAAGCTGGACCAGTATGACGACAGCCGTCCTCTTGGTCCGTGGCTGTTCCGGATTGCGCACAATCGATGCATCGACTTCCTGCGGAGGCGTGGTGTCCGCGTTGAGGCCGAAACGACTGCGATGGGTCCAGATTCCGTTATGCCGGCCACTCCTCCAGTCCTCGGTGTCGGCCGAGCAGTGGAACAACTAGTGATGAGTCTACCTCCCAAGGAACGCGCATGCATTCTGCTCAAGGATGTCTTTGACTACACCCTCGAAGAAATCGCGGAACTCGTCGGCTCCACGGTGGGCGGCGTCAAGGCTGCGCTCAACCGGGGCCGATCGAAATTGGCTGCCTTGCCTGAGCCACTCAAGTCACACGGCGAAGTTAACGCAGAGTTATCGCGGCTTTTGCATCTCTACGTCGATCGATTTAATAAACGTGATTGGGACGGACTCCGCGAACTGATTAGCGCGGACGCTCAGCTGCGCGTTGTAGATCGCTTTGCCGGGCCCTTCGACGAATCGCCATACTTCGGAAATTATGATCGGCAGAGAGTGCCGTGGCGACTCACAGTGGCAGAAGTGGACGGCGAGTTGGCAGTCGTCGTGATGCGGCAACACAGGGACGAGTGGAGGCCTGATTCTGTGGCCCGACTCGAAGTGATCGATCAGCACATCACGCGCATCGTGGACTACGCGCATTGTCCGTGGGTTCTCCCCTCAGCGAGCTCTATGGTCGTGGCCGACTGCCCGTAAGCAATGCCGCAGGACGCGTATCCTGAATCGTCCTGGAATCGTAATAGAGAGTGGAAGGCAATTCCAGGAGGAAAGAAAATGCAGACGAAAGAGGCTATTAAGTTCGCGTTGACTGTTTCGGATCGGGCAGTGCTGAGCGTAATCGACGAGATGAGCGGCGCCGCAACCACGTTTCCGACGCCGAATGGCGGGTGCCACCCGCTCTGGGTGCTGGGTCATCTCACGCTGGTTGAGGGCATGATCCCGACTGTACTTTTCGGAGACAAGAATCCCGCGGCAGAATGGCAACAATACTTTGGCGAGGACTCTAAAGCCGTCGCCGATGGCGGCGCGTATCCACCCTTCGCCGAGGTTCGGAAGAAGTATCTTCAATTGCGCGAACAGAACCTGAAGCTTCTCGAGTCGCTGAGCGAGGCCGATCTCGACAAGCCGACCAAGGCGCCGCCCAAAGGACGGGAGCGGGAGTTCGCCACCTACGGGCAGAGCTTCCTCGTGCTGGCCCTGCACCAGACGATGCATCGCGGCAACGTCACAGACGCGCGACGCGCGGCTGGGCGTGCGACGGCGACACGCGCCGCCAGCTCAGACTCTGCTAACCGTGAGCCTCGGACAAGCTTAGGCACAATCTAAGCTCGTCCCGTGCAAATCCCGCTGCGTGCCAATCCTGAATGTTTATCTTGCGGCCGTCGATAGTCGTAATAGCGGATGCGAACGCGATTTGATTTCTGACAAGGAGATTCTGAAATGAAAAAGTTTCCAGTGGTCATGATTCTATTACTTGCAACTCTGGATGTTGTTCCCATGTTAGCGCAAAGCCCCAAGTACCCTCCGCTCAGCGAATACATGATGCCGCGAGACGATGAAATTGCGCTGGCCAAGAGCGCGGCTCCGGACTACGTTTCCGACCACGCGACGATAAAAGTCTTCACGGCGTCCGGATTTCAAACCGTGCGCGAGGGGGACAGCGGTTTTGTGTGCATGGTGCTGCGCGGGTTTGCCGGAGCGCCGACGTTCACCCCGATTCAAGTCCGGGCCTACATCAATTACGACGCAAAAACCCGGGCTCCCATTTGTCTCGACCCAGTCGCGTCGCGAACCATACTGCCTTATTACGAACTTCGGACAAAACTGGGGTTGGAAGGCAAGACCGCGGAGCAAATTGCCGAGGGGGTACAAGCCGCTTACGCCAAAGGCGAGATCCCAAAGCGCCCCGAAGTCTGTTTTGCCTACATGTGGTCGGCGGACCAAGTGCTTGGACCAGGGGGTCATTGGCATCCACATATAATGATTTACCTTCCCTACTACGAGACCCTGCTCGGCACCAAGCACCCACCAACCCCTCTTCCAGCCATCGGTGACGATGAGGGAACACCGTTTGCCGTCGGGACTATCCCCGTGGACGACAAACTGGCCATAAAGGTGCGGCCATAACCGTGGAGACGACGCTCGGCTTGCGGAACACAATGGATTCTCAGTTGTCGGATGACGTTAGCGCTTTACGGGACATCCGAAAGCTACCAAATTGCTTCCGGCTTGCACAATCCGGAGCTGGCCCTTCGGGAACCTGTCTTCACCATAGCCGTTTCGTGGTCCTATTCCTTTCGGTCACGACCTGATGGGAACCATTGGCGGCACGTCTGCTTTGTGGCCGCCGGAATGGCTGGGCGGCTGCTGTATGGCACGGTCAGGTTCACTTTATGCGATACAGCCCGCGCCCTACCCGAACGAATAGCTCCGTGGTTTTTCCGTTGCCAACAGCGTGCTTACCGATAAACACGGAATATATCTTTGCTGCCCGTCCCGGACACGCTTGCTTTAGCATAGCGGCATTGAACGGTTGCTTGAGCTTGCCAGATTTCACGGCAGCATAGATTTCAGAAAAGAAGTGTTTCATGTGGCTTCACCTTGAAAGCCAATGAAAAACGGCGAGCACCGCCAGCAGTGCAATACGGCCACGATAATCGTGATTCGGATGTGGCCTATCGAGTCTTTGGCACCTTGCGCCGGGGGTGCTTGACGCAAGTGTGGGCAGCAAACTCTTTGTCACGGTGGGTTTCGTACTCTTTCATCATTTCATCAAGCGAATCACCGGCGGCCACACCAGAAGGTTTGAACTTCCAGTTACACTCTGAGCAACGGAAGCCTTGAAAATTCCGGCTCCTAGTCCATTCCAGTCTGCGTGGCATTCATGAGTGTCCGCATTAAATCCTTGTAAAACTAATTGCCCTCTACGTGGAAACCAATAAGGTGTATACCTGATTTGCTGTAGGGTAGTTTCCCCGGTTAGATGCCGTGGGCATCGGAGGCTTGATGGCAGACGAAAAAGGAACTTGGTCAACACCCTAAAGGCGCGAGCTGGGAAAACATCACGCGCATCCCCTCGCAGTGCGCTAACCCCCAGGCGCGTCCACGATCTCAACACTGCCGCCGTCTGGTTTGAAAAAGTCTTGCAGCCTGATCCTGGCTTTCGGACCGAGCGGATGGCGACCTTCTCCTTTGATTCGATGACGCTCATTTTCGACGCCGCCAGTGACGACGTCGCGGCAACGGTGGGATTCGAGAGTGATAGTTGCGACCGCGATTTCAAAGGCTGTCGTCGAACGAGTGCGATCGTGCATACGCTACACACCGACAAAGGGTGGGGAGTCAGAACTGCATATCTTAAGGGCCTGGGCGAATTGAATTTCGAAATCGAGGGCCCGCTCGCGAATCTCGAGCCTACTTATGGCGGATCAGCCAGCCCTGGGGGAGACTTATAGCCATGCTGCAGCCACTGTCGCCGCGCGACAAGACACAGAAGCAAGAAGTTGTTGTATACCACTCGGCCTACGGACTTAGGCCCGCAGTCAATGAATTTGCCGACAAATTGCGTGTGGCGGGACACACGGTTCACACTCCTGATCTGTATGATGGCGAGGTCTTTAGCGATCGCAACGACGCAGTCCGGAAGATCCAGGAACTCGGATTCGACAAGTTGCTTGAACGAGCCGCCGCGGCCGTCGAGGAATTGCCTCATGATTTGGTTTATGCCGGCTTCTCGAACGGCGGCGCCTGCGCGGAGTTGTTGGCGGCCACGCGCCTTGGGGCGCGAGGCGCAATCCTGATGCACGCACCGTTGATGCTGCGCGACCTCGGATGGACCGTGTGGCCGTCGAATGTCCCGGTGCAGGTTCACTTTGCCGACAAGGACCCCATAAAGAATCAAGCTGTCGTCGATACCCTCGCCGTCAAGGTTCGTCACTCCGGTTCGAGCTTCCAGCAGTTCGACTATGACGCACCCGGGCACCTGTTCGCCGACCCAGCGTTTCCGGCTTACAACGCGGCTGCGGCTGATTTGATGACGAATCGAGTGCTCGAATTTCTCGAAAGGCTCGGCACGGCCACGGCTGCTTAATCGATTCCGGGCCACACGCCTGGTCAGTGACACTGAGCAAGTTCTGGTGTGCCGCCTCGTGGGCGGCAAAGTTGCTTATGTGCACCGTCGGATGTGGCCGGCCCTTATTCGGTTAGCCAAGCGATTTCAGGAAAGAAACAGGTGCGAGCACTGTCCCTTCATCGAAAGAGAATGGAGCGGGCGATAGGATATCGACCGCCGTGGAGCTTGCTGTGTTCCTAAGACCTAAGAACCACGAGCGAGAGCTGCAAAGACCTTGTACCGCCATCCATCGTCTAACATCCGGCACAGCCTAACGACCCTGTCGTTGGTGATCCATGGGATTGTGATAGGCTAGGCTTACCCTTTCCAAGTGTTCGTCAATTGCTTGTCGGTCATGCGTCGAAATAGGATTCAGCGTTCTGGGACTGCGCCCGCCCCGGCTCTGTCTACCAGCACCTATCGCCGCGGACCGGGGGGAGCTCTGCGATGTCCGATAAGGTTGCGGTTGACCTAGCGGCGAAGACACGCGCGCTCGGCACTCCTGAGGGACAGGCTCGGACAGGAAGCGCACCGCAGATGAGGGGCATTCTCGAAATCGCCTTCGATGCCGTCATTGAAATTGATTCCAAAGGCGTCGTCACCAGTTGGGGCTCCAAGGCTGAGACCGCGTTCGGTTGGACGGAATCAGAAGTGCTGGGACGCGTGCTTTTCGACCTAGTTGTCCCGCCAAACTATCGGGAGCGCTACATACAACTGTTAGGAGAACTGCTTGCCTCGGAGAACAGTCTGGTCACGAGCAATTGGATCGAAACAAAAGCGCTCCACCGAAGCGGCGGGCAATTCGACATCAAAATGGTCATGTCCGCTCTGCGGCGCGGAGATAGCTGGCAGGTGACGATCTTCGCGCAAGACATCAGCTTGCGCAAGCAACTCGAAAAGTCGCTGCGCATCAGTGAAGAGAGGACGCGAGCTATCCTCGACCGCATCGAGGACGGTTGTTTCGAGGTCGAACTGAGCGATGAGGGCAAATACCTGTTCGTCAATCAGGGATTCTGTGAGATTACCGGCTACTCCGCGGAGGAGATGCTCGGAAGGGGCTTCCGAGAATTTTTTGACGCCGAGACCAGCCGTCAACTGAAGCTGGCCTACAACAGGGTTTATGAAACCGGTGAACCTCTCAAGGCATACGAGTACGCGCTGACCAGGAAGGACGGAACAAAGAGGCATGTCGAAGAATCAGTCAGTCTGAAGAAGGACTCGCAAGGCCGTCCGGTGGCGTTCATCGGGATTCGTCGTGACTGCACCGAGCGAAAGCTAGCCGAGGAAAAAATCCGCGTCAGCGAGGAAAGATATCGGGTGATCCTTGAGCAGATCGGGGAGGGCTACTTCGAGGTCGATCTCCGGGGGCGATATCAGTTTTTCAATGACGGCTACTGCCGCATGCTGCGCTGTTCGCCGAGTGCCATTCTCGGCGAGAGTTACAAAAAAATCGTACCTCCTGAGCAGATCTCTTTGTTCCAGGAGGTCTTCCGCAAAGTCCATCAAACCGGGGAACCCGTCAAGTCCTTCGAATTTGAAACTGTTCGGCCGGACGGATCAGCAATTTTTGTTGAAGAATCCATATCTCTGAAAAAGGACCGTAACGGTCAGCCCGTCGGCTTTCACGTTATTGTCCGTGACATTAGCGAGCGGAAGCGGGTCGAGCAGGAGCTGGCGGCAGCGAAGGAGACCGCCGAAGCAGCCAACCGCGCGAAGAGCACGTTCCTGGCGACCATGAGCCATGAGATCCGTACGCCCATGAACGGGATTCTCGGAATGACGGAACTGGTACTCGACACGGAGCTGGCGCAAGAACAGCGCGAGCACCTCGGGCTGGTGAAGAGTTGCGCGGAGTCGCTTCTTTCGATCATCAACGACGTTCTGGACTTCTCTAAGATTGAAGCAGAAAAGCTGGAGCTGGAGTCCATTCCCTTCGACCTTCGAGAGAGCCTGGGAGAGACCATGAAGGCTCTCAGCTTCCGCGCTGACCAGAAGGGGCTGGAACTGATTTACGATGTGCAGCCGGATGTTCCCGAAAGACTTGTAGGCGATCCGACGCGGGTCCGGCAGATTCTGGTAAATCTAGTAGGGAATGCCATCAAGTTCACCGAGCGAGGGGAAGTGGTGGTCACCGTGGAGCAAGCCTCGGAGGAGCCCAGCGGCGGCGATTCCGCGCGCCTGCGTTTCTCGGTAAGAGACACCGGGGTGGGAATTCCCGCTGACAAACAAGAAAAGGTCTTCGAGCCGTTCTCGCAGGTGGATGGAACCATGGCCCGCAAGTACGGTGGCAGCGGACTGGGACTGGCCATCTGTACGCGGCTGGTGGAAAAAATGGGCGGGCGCATCTGGGTGGAAAGCGAACCGGGTAAGGGAAGCGCGTTTCGGTTCGTGGTCCAGATAGGGACGCAGAAGACACTTCGAGAGCGACCCGTTCCGCTCCCGCCGGAACAGCTTAAGAATATGCCCGTTTTGGTTATCGATGATAACTATACGAACCGGCGAGTATTGGACGGAATGCTAAGCCGCTGGGGGATGAAGCCAACAGCGGTGGAAAGTGGAAGGGCAGCCATGCAGGCATTGGAAGTCGCCAAGAGTGTGGGGTATCCATTTCCGCTGGTGCTGCTGGATGGACACATGCCGGAGATGGACGGTTTCATGGTTGCGGAGCAGATCCAGAGGAGTCCTGACTTAGCGGGCGCGACGATCATGATGCTGACGTCGGGCGGCGTTTTGGGAGACGCGGCGCGCTGCCGCGAACTCGGGATTTCGGCGTATCTGGTAAAACCCATCCGGCAAGGCGAACTTTTGGAAGCGATTTGCCTGCTGATTCAAAAATCGTCGCCCAAGACCACCCCGAATTTGATTACTCGTCACACGCTGCGCGAAGTGCGGCACCACATGGTGGTCTTGGTGGTGGAAGATAACGCGGTCAACCAGAAGCTGGCAGTGGCTCTGCTGGAAAAGAGAGGCTTTACGGTGACCACGGCGGGAAACGGCAAACTGGCTTTGGCGGCTTTGGACAAGGACAAGTTCGACTTCGTGCTCATGGATGTACAGATGCCGGAAATGGATGGAATCGAGGCGACCGGGGCGATTCGCGCGCGGGAGAAATCCACCGGCGGGCATATTCCGATCATTGCCATGACCGCGCATGCCCTGATAGGGGACCATGAACGCTGTCTAGCCGCGGGGATGGATGCGTATGTTACCAAGCCGATTCGCACCAGTGAGCTATTCGAGATCATCGAACGAACTCTCGAAACCTTCCGACCGGCTGGGGTGACTGCCGACCTGCCAAGCTAGGGAAAACAGAGTGAAGGGACGCAAGCAGGCCCAAGCGGTGCGGGAACATGCGTTACGGTCACAACCGTTAGTGGGATTTTCCCATTTATCTCCGCAAAGCAACGGTTGTTTTTCTTTTATTTGCCCTAATTTCAGATCACGGACTGCCGGTACCCAGAACGAAGTGCGGATTCTTCTCCGCACCGCGCGGGCGAGTCGGAGGCTCGCAACGTGCGGCATCGATTCCGCACTGCTTCGCATATTCCTTTGCCATCATTCCTTCCCACCCAGCGACCATCGAGGCCCGCCAGCATGTTAGGTTTGCGAGGAGGTCATACCTATATCGTCCTCAATGAAATACACCAGCGCCTTTGCCGCCTGCGGTTGAGTAACTGGACGCCGGTCTTTGACCTTTGTCATTTCGAATCTAGCTTCGTCTGTGCCGCAACCCGCTGCGACACGGGTCTGTCAACTCTTTTGTGCAAGAACAGGCAATGCCAGCTTCAGTGTTCACCGTTGGAACCTGAAGACGGCGGATTCGCTTCCACACTCTTCCCCCCAAGTTAGGTGTATAGTTACTAACCTAGTTGCGACGGCGCGATGCCCTCGCGCTCTTTCCGCTGAGACAACTCGATCAAACAAAGAGGCGCCGCATGATTGTTCACCTAAAGTCCATGCTTGAGAAACTGCGGAAACGCGGCGCCGTTGCGTCGGTTCGGCAAGATGCTCCGACCCATGAGTCTTCGGCGTCCGGCACTCCGCAGTCCCGGCGACCACAGCCTCAACAAACAGCGCCGCTCATCGGTCCGGTTTTTGGCCGAAAGGGAATTAGCTTTTTGGTCGACGACGTCGTCCCTGCGCCCAAACCTTTCTGGCTCAGCACCCTCGGAGAAGCTCTGGAACTTCGCAGCGGCGCAACTATCCTCGTCATGCCCGATCAAAATCTCCCTGCCCTGGCTACCGAAGGATATGTCGACTCGAAGTCTAGACTGGCGTTCGACCATGAAGAGTACGTACCTCCTGTCCGCGTTCTGCACGGCGGCGTTTCTCTTTCCGATCCCGCCTCGTTCCCCAAGGCTTGGGCCGATCAGCGCACCTTTATTCACCCTCTTATCGATGCCGTCCACCGGGCTTTTAGCGATCATCGTCCGCTTGTCCTTACCCCGGACTCCATCTGGCTTACGATCGTGCAAGGCTTTGCCCACCACCTGCAGGAAAATGCAGAAGCCTTTCGTGGCCGAATCGTAGCGCATCACGGAAAGAAAGAACTTCGCGTGCAGACGCTCTCGCTCGAAGCGCATGTGTGGCCGCAGCTCATCTCTCAAATTACCGGTCAAATTCGAGATAATTCTGATCCGTTCCTTTACGAAACCTTGTCTTGCGAATTTTCCACAACCACTCCCACAATCAAGACCGCTTGCCAAATCGCGCTCATGGAGGGTTACCAGCGCTACTTCGAATACTTTGTCGATTGCGTTTGTGGTATCCCCAAGATCACCCTTGAGGGCACTCCTGAAGACTGGCAGCGCATTCGCGAGCGCATCGAAGTCCTCGCGACCTTCGACTTCGCGTGGTGGACGACCAGGTTGGCCCCCATCCTTGATCAGTTCATCTCCACGGCCAAGGGCGCTCCTGACCTCGCTTTTTGGCAGGCGATATACAAACCAGAACAGGTTTATGCCGCCGAATTGGCGACGGGCTGGATCGCAGATCTCTTCCCATATTTGCGTAGTCCGTCATCCTTGCGCCGCAACTCGGATCTGGTGGACGTTGAGCGAATTGATTGGCTCCCTCAAAGAACCGAGTCCAACAAGTTTCCGGGAGCATCCCTTAAGGCTTTTCCCACTGGCATTTCCCGTGCCCCAGTTAGCGTAAATTACCCTGACGATTCTAAAATACCCATCGAACTTCTCGGCGGTTTCTTTGGCGTGTCGCAAGCCCTGGAGGATGGGGCACTCGCGCCGATCATCAGTTGGGCTGTCGTTAAGAAGGACACCCGCGTCCCCGCTGTTCCTCCTCGCCTCGAAGATTTCGACGCTTTGCTTGTGCAGAAACTCAGAAAGCGTGCGGAAGCAGGCAGGAGACCGGAGACAGAGTGAAGGTCACTTGAGAGCCGCTAGGCTGCTTACGCTGAAGGGATTCGATTTTCGCCGAAGACGTCATCTGAAACTCAGCGTTGCACCAACTCCGGGAACAGAGAGCGTGGACAGAGGGCCGGTGCCACACGAGCCTTAATCCTGTTAGAGACGTCTAAGGAGTAGGGCATGGGGAGAATTCACTGGGGGAAAATATAAAATGAAAAACTCAATGGCCGAGAATTTCTTTGCCCAGTTCAAGGCGGTGCGTTTCGGGATCGGGATGGCTGTGCTTTTTCTGGCTTGCGTCTCCGGGGTGCGGGCGCAATCGGAATCCATTAACGCGACGATACGTGGTCGCATTACGGACCCGACCGGCCAGCCGGTCGTGGGTACCACGGTATCGGCCCTGAACGATGCAACCGGGTATTCGAGAACCGCGTCTACGGGGGACGACGGCTACTACGTGATTCCGGCACTGCCGATCGGCACCTATACGCTCACGGTGACCAAGGATGGGTTCTCGACGCTGAAATTTTCCGAGATCGTTCTTCAGGCCGGACGTGAGGCGGTCGTTGACGGCGCGTTGAGGCTGGGCTCCGTTAGCACATCGGTCGAGGTGAGCAGCGGCGTCCCTGTGTTGGATCCGGCGCGAACCAACATCGGCGGGACCATCACCCAGACCGAAATTGAAACCCTGCCGCTGACCTCGCGGAATCCTTACAACTGGATCATGTTCCAGCCGGGCGTGAGCGGCCACCCCAACCCCGAGTTGGGAATTCCTCGCACGTTGAATACGAACGGCTTCGTGGACCGCATCAACTATCAGATGGACGGCATGGTAGATACGGAAAGCGACCGTTACGGGCTGCGGCTGTTTCCCATTTCCTCCGTGTATGTGAGCGAGATTCAGACGGTCAGTAACAGCTTCGCTCCGGAGTTCGGCGGCACCACGGGGAACATCTATAACGTGATTACCGGATCGGGCACAAACGATTTGCATGGGATGTTCCAGTGGATCCGCGGGCCGGTGGACACGAGCGCACGGCCGATCCTCCTTTCCCCCACGCAGCCGAAGCCCGACTTGCTGATGAATTCCTACGGCATGAATGCCGGCGGACCAGTCAAGAAGGATAAACTTTTCCTCTTCGGGGCGTACGAGCACCTGTACCGCGCGCTACCCGTGGCGAACACGGTAAGCGCCGCGAACCAAACGGCCTTGGAGGCCATTGGAATTCCGGCGTCGCAATTTGGCACTGCACCGGCCGTGCAGCACGCGCAGTTCCTCGACGCGCGAGGCGACTGGGATATTGACGCTAAAAATCGCGTGTTCGTTCGAGTGAATTATTTCCGAAACACCTATCCCTTCAATACGGCTGTCGGCGGGCTGAACACCCTGGCCGCCGAGTCCGACTTCAAAGACCGCGCGCACGTTGCTGGCTTGCAGTGGGTCGACACGATTTCGTCAAACTGGCTGAACGAGTTCCGGTTTTCCTATCCTTACCGGAATGAGAAACATATTGCGGGGTCACTGACGGGGCCGCAGCCGGCGGTGACCATCTCGGGCGTGGCGTTCATCAACGGAAGCACGAGCGTTGGCGACGTATTCGCTGAGAAGATTCCCAGTTGGAATGACAACGTGACTTACATTCGCGGTCCGCATACGTATAAGGCGGGATTCGGATTCTCGCGCATAATTGACGTGCAGGAAGGCGATACGTTTACACAGTATGTTTTTCCATCGGTCTTGGCGTATCAAGCAGCGTTGAACGGAACGAACCCGAAGTCCTATTCAACCGTGAACGCGCTGATCGGCAATTCGCGGGTGGGGTACATTTCCAACTTTTTCAACTTTTTCGTGCAGGATAGCTGGCAAGTGCGGCCCTCTCTACTTGTGAGCTACGGCATCCGCTACGATCGGTTCCTATCGCCGGCTGCGAATTCCAATGCGCCATATCCGTTCTCACGCAGCTACTACAATCCAGCCGGGGACGTATCGCCGAGGCTGGGCCTGGCGTGGAGACTCGGGAGCAAGACAGTAGTCCGGGCCTCGTGGGGAAAATTCTACGACGCCCCGCCCACCAATCTCTGGTACAACGCGCTCTTCAACGACGGATCGGGCAGGGCGTTCAACGCATCTCTCTCGCCGACGTCGCCAGGTGCTCCTTCCTATCCCCAGGCGTTGACGTCAGCGACGGCCCCGGCAATTCCATCTGTCTTTACGGTGGCTCCCAACTTCAAGAACGCTTATGCGATGACCACGACGCTCCAAGTTTCGCGGGAACTCACGAAAAATGACGCGATTACGCTGGCTTTCGTGAATACGGGCGGGCGGCAGTTGCAGTGGTTGCATAACATCAACCTGATCAATCCAATCGCCACTCTGGCGGACGGCCGCCCGGTTTTTTCTCCAGCCGTTAGCGCCGGCACGCGGGCCAATCCTCTGTTCAACAACGTGACGCTGCAAGACGTGGGCGCCAGTTCGGACTACAACGCGCTGGAAGTGAATTACGAACACCGCTTGGCCCACGGACTCCTGGTGAGCGGCCATTACATCTATTCGCATACGATCAGCGACGCTCCGGACGTGAACGGCTTCGAGCAGAACCTCGTCTACGTCGAGGATCCGACGAACCGGCTGCGCGACCGGGGCAACAGCTACATCAACCGGCCCCATTCGTTTACCGCCAGCACCGTCTGGTCGCCACATGCAACGGTGGAGAACGCGTTTGCCAACCGTCTGCTGAACGACAACGAGTTCGCCGTGCTGACGAATGTGGCCTCCGGAGATCAGCAAAACATTGTCGCGCCCCTTAACCTGAACGGCGATCCGACCGTGGCCGCGAGCGTGACACGCCCCGTATTTATTGGGCGCAACACGGCTCGCGCACCGAAGATTGTTCAGTTCGATCTCCGCTACACGCGCACCTTGTTCACGCTGAAGGAGCGCTTCCGCGCCCAATTCATCACCGAAGCGACTAATCTGTTCAACCACCCAAACGTGACTTCGCTGAACACGACGATTCCTGCATCTCAGTTAAACCTGACTGGAACTCCGGCGACGAACCCGAACTACGGTACGCTCCTCGGGCCGCTGCCAACGAGCTTTCCTTTTTCTTCCTCGGTGCTTCAGGGCCGGATTCTTGATTTTGGCCTAGGAGTGAGGTGGTAGCGGTGGAAGCGGCGGACTATGATTCCGCGGGCTGCCGGCGGCCCAGGCAGGAGCAAGTGGGCGCGGAGAGGTGTCTGATAGCCTTCACCGCCACTCGCGCCGAGCGGCGGAAACGGCTGCCCGGTCCTTCGGCGAGGAGAGTGTGCGTTGAAGGATAGAGGCCGCCCATCACCGTCGTCCTCTGCATCCCAACGATTTCCCGCACCGATTTATTCTGAAACCGTGCTGGCGGTGAATTTTGAAGACGCCAAGAAGTTTTTTCTCGAGGCGCTTCTTGAAATTCACGCGGCGCACGCGCTTATGCTGAGCCGGCAGGGCATCATTCCGGAAAGCGACGCGCGGGCTATCCTGGCGGCGATCTCGGGGCTGGACAGGCAGGCGATCCTTGCGGCGCGCTACGACGGGCAGTGCGAGGACTTGTTTTTCTACCTGCAGGACTTGTTGGTCCGGAAGTGCGGGACGGATGTTGCGGGTAAGATCAACACGGCGCTCAGCCGCAACGACATCGATTTGACGCTCTACAGAATGCGGCTGCGATGCGAAGTGACGCGAATCGCAGCGGAAACGGCCGAGGTCCGGCAGGTACTGCTCGAAATGGCCGCCACCCACACGAAAACATTAATGCCGGCTTACACGCACACGCAGCCGGCGCAACCGACGACGCTGGCGCACTACTTGCTCGGCGCAGTGGAGTTTTTGGGGCGAGACATACGGCGGCTGCGCGCGGCGTTTGCTACGATCAACCGCAATCCTCTGGGAGCCTGCGCTATCACCACGACGGGTTTTCCGATTGACCGCAACTACACGGCGCGGCTGTTGGGATTCGAGGGCTTGCAGGAGAATTCCTACGGAGCGATCGCGGCGATTGATTACGTGTGCGAAGCGGCCGGCGCGATCGCCGTACTGACCGTGAACCTGGGCAAACTGGTGCAGGACCTGCTCCTCTGGTGTATGGAGGAATTTCACTTTTTGCGATTGAGCAACGCGTATGTGCAGGCCAGCAGCATCATGCCGCAGAAACGAAATCCCGTCGCTCTCGAACACACACGCATCCTGTTGAGTAAAGCGTTCGGGCAGGCCCAGGCCGTGCTGACGTGTGCGCACAATACTCCGTTCGGCGACATCGTGGACAGCGAAGATGACTTGCAGCCGCTGGTATTTTCGATGTGCGCCGACACGTCGCGCGCGCTTCGGCTATTCGCCGGACTGATGAGCCACGCGGAAGTGGACCGGGAGGAAATGCGCAGGAGGGCCGAGGGCAGCTTTCTGACGGTCACAGAATTGGCTGATACATTGGTGCGCGAGGAAGCGGTCAGCTTTCTGGCAGCACACCGCCTGGTTGCTGCCGCCGTCGAGGCAAGTGGCGGGGAATATTCGCCCAAGCGAATGGCGGCGGAAATCAAGCGCCTGGCCCCGGAAATACTCGGAAGGAAACTGCGGAAACCGAGCGAAGTGTGGCTGCGTGCGCTCGATCCGAAATATTTCGTTGGCATTCGCAAGGTCGCTGGCGGCCCCGCTCCCGAAGCGGTAAGAGCACAAATCGCAAACGCCAGGAAGGAACAAGCCGAAGCGCATGAATGGCTTGAAGCGAAGCGTACATTACTCGAGAGCTATCCAGATCTGATTCGCAACGCGGGGGCTGCAACCCGGAAAGCCTCCCGACGATCGCATCGGGCCGGCGAACTCCGGTCCTCTGCCTAAATCAGCAGGACAGCTTCCTAAATACCGTTAGACTGCATCAAAAACAGCAACCGCGCGATTGTCGCAGCGGTCCAGGGGGATCCGTCCGCTCAACCGTCGGAAACACAATCGGCGCGGGCTGCGGGAGCCAGTGCTCTTGACACAAACAGATTTCCCTTTAAGACGCGCATGACGGTCCTGGGATGCATCACGCTCGGTGGGGAAGCAACCAGATTCGCCACCCTTAAAAAAGCCACTGACGCCGCCGGATCGCGGTGCGCCGCCTTGTGGAGCTTCGAAAGATACCAATTCACGAAATCGATTGTTTTGCTCCGGGGACCGACCGTTTCCGGTATTCGCAGGTCGGCTCCCACGGCAATCCTCCATGGCGAATCGACGACCTTGGCCGCGCGGGAGAAAAAATGCTGCGCGGATAGTTGGCCGGTCGCCAGCGACTGCTCTAGCGCTGCGGCCTGTAACGCAGCCACTGACATTCCCTGCCCGTAAACCGGGTTGAAACTACAGATCGCGTCGCCGAAGACCAGGAAACCCTCAGGAAAACGATCGAGTTTTTCGTACCGGTGGCGGACGCTCGCAGGAAATCGCGCGGAGTGTGCATCGCCGATCGGCACAGCGTGGCGGATCACGTCATAAATGTCCTGAGAGGGCAGCGTCTTCGCAAACTCGATGAACCCTTCGAGCTCCACAGGTGCATAGTTTCCGAAATAAGCGAACAGCGTGACGGTCCATCGCAGGCCTTCCTGTGCCAGCATCACTCCGCCGCGCTTCCCATCTCGAGTGGGTGGAATCACCACGGCGCCGTCGCCGTTGATATCTTCCAGCGATCGGCGAAATACTCGTGTGGTGTATCCCATCCCGATCTGCACACGCTCTTCTTCCGGCTTCGGATATCCGTTCGCCTCGAGCCAGGCAGGGCTGTGCGATCCGCGTCCGCTCGCATCCAGCACCAAGTCCGTTGGAATGGTTTCCTTTGACGCGCGGACGCCAATCACGCGGAGTTTATCGTCGCTCACCGCGAGCGACTCCGCCGCGCAATTCTCGATCATCGTTAGATTGCGAATCTTCCGCACGCGCTCGCGAACAACTCCTTCAAGCAGCGGACGGCTCAGCAGCAATCCCTCCAGGCCGCTGGCACACCGGGAGAGACTGCCGCCTTCAAAATACCAGCGGCTGCCGGCGAGCACGTCTCGCGGCACGGCGCCTGCAGCAAGCAACTCGTCGCTCAATCCAGCGAACAATCGATCCATCACGCACCGGCCGCTGAACAGCAGGCCATGGGTGTGGACGCCTTGTGGCACGCCGCGCCGGTTCTCGCCAACCGCCGGGAACGCATCACGATCGATCAGTGTGACGTGCTCATAACGATCCGCGAGCACGCGCGCGGCCAGCAATCCCCCCATGCTGCCGCCGATGACGAGGGCATGGTCCCTCTTCCCCCTGCGACTCAGATTCTGCATGGCCGGTCCTCTGCCTGAACATGCACGATCTGATCTTTCTCGCCTGGCCCACTGGCACGATAACCGTATGGACCCGACCGGGTCGTGAACGCAGCCGCAAGGAGAGTTGCGGCAAGGATGGCCATAAGGGCCACGCAGGGCGCTGTGCCCAGCCACAGCAGGCCGCTTCCAAGGGCGGCATCGCCAGAAAATTCGGCCGCTAGATGATCCTCAGACTCAATCGGAACGTTTCCGACCGCCTCTTCCAGCCGTGGCGACGCCAGGTTGCCACCTCCCGCCGGAATCCGGGCATGCAAGCTATAGGAACCGCCGCCTTCCATACCGCCACGAGTGTCCGTAGTTAGGCTCACCATTTGTTTGTCCCAAGGTTTGTCCGTGCCAGCCAAAGCATGGTTCGACAGCTGGCCACGGCGACCCGCATTTGTCGCTCGGGTGAATAGTGAGCGTCAATGCTCGTCCGTTTCTCTGTCGGTACTCTTTCAATCCCCCCGTAAGTTGTTTATTGTCAATTGAATGAGAACACTCGCGCACCCTGAAACGAGATGCCTCATGCTAGGGCGCTCATCGGCAAGGCAGAAAGAAATGGCGGCCCTCCAGACGATGACTCAGACTCAGGAAATTGACAGAACGATCTATCAGGAACGCCTCGTCGCAGGCGTCTCCACCCTTTTCGCGTTTCTTGCACTCACGCTTGCTTCCATTGGTCTGGACTTGTCGCCTATGGCGTGGCGCAGCGGGCGCATGAAATCGGCGTGCAGATAGCGCTCGGAGCGCAGAGACGGAAGATTCTTTGGCTAACGGCAAGACTGGGACTTGTGCTTACGCTGATCGGCGTGGTCATCGGGTCGGCGAAGAGTCTTGGTCTGAAACAGATCGTCAGAGTTGGGAGGCCGCTGCAGATGTCTGAAAGATCATGAGCGGTGGGTGTACAATCTCGAGTACCGGAGGGCCAATATGGAAATCCCGGTCAATATGTGTCCAGTGCGGGTTGCCCGCCGCATTTACGGCACTGGTGTTCCCGGTGCGATGCGCCGCAACACGTTGTGGTATTACTGCTTTTTGGCGGCAAGGCTGCTTCCAATAGAATTGGCGGTGTGCGTCTTCGTTGTTATCTTTTTGATACCGTCACTCCCAGCCCAGCAAAATGGTTCAGCGAACAGTGCAACGCCTGGTTGGCCGTTGCATAACTCGGCGCCAGATCATGCGCTGCCCGACGCGCCAGGCCCGCAACCTCCTAATACTGCTGATAGGGACGAGTCATGCTTGCTGTGGACGGTTGCCGAAGTGCAAAGACCCACTATCAGCTCTGCAACTCTGCGGGTTCCCGGAAAAGCAAGGGGCGAATACTGGAAAGGATGCAGTGATTTGAAGCGCAAGAAGCTCGAGAATGCCGAGAACCACCTGCGCAAAGCCCTTCAGGAATACCCGCGATATGCAGCCGCGTGGGTCCTGTTGGGACAGGTTCTGGAAGCCGGGAACCGAATCGAGGAAGCCCGAGGAGCGTGTTCTCAGGCTTCCGGTGTGGATTCGAGTTACGCGCCGGCATACCTTTGCCTGGCGGACGTTGCTGCGCAGCTGCACGAGTGGAATCAGACCCTGGATCTGGCGGATCGCGCTCTCGCACTTGCTCCGGTGCATGATGTGTATGGATACTTCTACAGCGCAGTCGCGCAGTTTCATCTAAGTCACCTGCCAGCAGCGGAGAGAAATGCGCTGGAGACCATCGACGCCGACCATCTGCACCGCGTGCCGCAGACGCACCTTTTGCTGGCGCAGATATACGGAGCTAAGCACGACCTTCCGGCTGCGGCCGTTCAGCTTCGGGCCTACCTAAGAGTTGCTCCTAGCTCTCCAGATTCTGCCAGCGTGAGGAAAAGCTTGGCCGAACTCGAAGGCCAAATTCCATAGTAAGCGGACCAATGGGCAGACCTGTCCGTACGCTCGCATCTACAAAGTAGGAGTTGCTCCAGCACTCAGTTGGAAAAGTACATAGGTTGAAGTAAGCCGCGTCAGAGTCCACACGCGAAAAATTCTGCCTTTTTCAAACGGGAAATCGATCCCTGACCCCTTTATTTTTATTCATTATGGCCGACGCTTGTCGAGTAGGTTCACGAATTCTCGCTGAGCGGTCACACCCTCGTGCGTGTAGACGACGAGGGTTGTTGCCATGTGGGAATGTCCGGGTGCGAAGATCGGTATCAATCCGTGCTCGCAAAACCGGATCCTGACTTTGGCGCAATCTTGCTTCTTTTTGTGCTGCCTGCCCGCATGGCTTGATGGACCGCCTGCGTGGACTCCCGGACAACAAGTTCCGGCTCGACCGTGATTTGTTTCCGGAACCGTTCCGATCCGTTGAGCTGGTTCAGAACGCATTGCGCCGCGATTCTGCCCATGTTCGACAAAGGCTGACGGATGGTCGTGAGCCTGGGGTTGTTGAACGAGGCTACCTTGATGTCATCAAAGCCGATCACGGAAACATCTTCCGGAACATTGAGACCAAGATCTTGAAGCGCGCGAATCGCCCCGATGGCCGAAATGTCATTGAAGGCCACAAGGGCGGTGAACTTTCTGCCACCCGACAGCAGTTGCTGCATCACCGGGTACCCCAGCTCGGGTGAAGTGAGGTCCCGTTCGAGTTGCACGGTTGTCTCCGAGCGGATCTCAATTCCGATTTCGCGCGCCACAGCGATGAGGCTTTCCCAGCGTTCCTCGGAATCGGAGCTGAAGGATTGCCCTTTCATAAAGGCGATCTGCCGGTGCCCCAGCGAATGCAAATGCGTCAGCGCAAGCTCCGCAGCGAAGCGATGGTCGAGCACGACATTTGTCACATTTGGTATCTGGCGATGTCCGGCGACTGCGGCCATAGGGACGGAAAACCCGTGTTCAAGCGCCGTATCGATGGCGATGAGCGCGTCAGCGCCTCGGCTCAGCAGCATTCGACCGTATTCTTCCACTAAATTTTTGCGGTGCCTGTGATGCGCGGTGAAATAGAAGTATCCAGCCTCCATAAGATGATCGCCAACGCCACTCATCACCTGCGTATGGTAGCCGTCACCGAGTTCGGGAACGAGAATTCCAATGGTTAGCGTACGCCGGTTGCGGAGGGATCGAGCCAGCAAGCTTGGCCGGTAGTTCAACTGCTTCGCCGCAGCCTTGATGCGGTCCCTTGTGGCCTGGGGAATGGAGCGACCCGGAACGTCGTTTAGAACCACGGAAACAGTCGCTGGATTCAATCCCAGATGATCCGCAAGCTTTTTCAGACCGATGCGGGTTTTTCTGGCAGGTGGTTTTTTTTTCAAGTCGTGCTTCTTCCTGTCCACGCCGCCACGTGTTCACCGTGGCCGGAGAAACGTGTCTCCACGCCAACACGCATTCCGGGAACGTGAGATTTCTACTTGGTTTGGGCGGCGGTCTTGCGGCCTTTTGCCGAGTTCATCCTAACGCAAAGCCCCGGATTTTATACATGCTAGATACAGGTGAACACTCGCGCAAAACCAAAAGCGCCAGCCGCCAGGGGGTCGGACATTACCATTGAAGTGTCGTGAGGGATCCTGAGTCCAGAGTCAGGTTCAGCGCCTGCGTTCCCGCCTGGCATTGAACATTTTGGCCCCCCGTCCTGATTGGTGACCACTAGCGCCTGACTTCCATCGGGATTCTCAAAAGCCACGTGATCAATATCGGACAGTTTGGCTTCGGAACCGATCGCGCGCTCCTCTTTGAACGACGTTCGAATAGCGCGCGAACGCCCAAGTTATCGCGTGCATTTTTGAATCTAGTGTCACGAGGCCGCCGCAAGAGAATGGCCGATGTTTCCCGCGATGCATTGTGCCCGGTTCCGCAGAATGCCCCGAAGGTATGCGACCATTTCGCCCAGTCCGTAGCGTAGCCCGGACGCTTGTAGTCGCGCCAACCCTCGGTCCAGTAGTTGCTTTTTGCGGGGAATGCTTCATGCGCGCGGGTCATCGCCTCTGGAGTGCCGATATAGCCACGCCACGCGATGCCTTCGACGTATTTGGAGAGAGCATTCCCGCCGAGCTCTCCGCTGAGACTGTCCGCCATGCCGGCAGCTTGATTTCTTCCATCCGGCGGTCCTGGGAAGTCACCCCGACCCTGGCACGGGCGGAGGGACTGGCCAGGAGAACGGAGCCTTGGTGGTGGCTAGAGAGGCAGCAGTGGCGAACTTCAGGGAATCCCCACCGCTACTAGGCGGCCTTGGTGTCCCTCGACGCAGAATGAAAGCGTTTACTTTCGGGGACCACAATAGGGCCCCTAGACAAACGGTTGTTGAGAGACTGGTTGGGACGGGAAGGCAATGAAAAACTCGCCCTGCCGCCGAGAAACAGCAAGACTCGGTGCCGCGCTTGTAGAAAACCGGTTACCTAAATACAGTGTATCACATTTTCCTCTTGACAACCACGCCTAGCGGGATTGTAATGCGCCCAGAGTTTGGCGGAAATCCATTAGGAACTGACCAAGACAACCGTTTGTCCGTAGGACCTGCCCGCCCCGGGGGGCCGGATTCGGTTGGAGCGTATGCGCACTAACGGATGTCACGCTGATTGTCCAAGTCGAGGATTGTGTAGGGACCGGGAGTCAATAAGGTTTAACTCGATCGTTGGAGGAGACAAATGAGGACAGCAGTTCGTTTTGCCTTGGCGTTTTGCCTTTTGGGAATCGCGGCCAGCCTGTCGTTTGCCCAGAATACGAATTCAGGCGATATTCGCGGCACAGTGACCGATTCCAGCGGCGCCGCGATTGCGGGCGCAACCGTCACCTTGACCAATATTGATACGGGTGAGAGTAAGGACTTCATCACCAACGGCAACGGGATCTACGATACCGTTTCGATGCGTCCTGGGAATTACAACCTGACCTTCACCAAGGTCGGATTCAAGAGGGTCACGCGCGGCCCGGTTGTGTTGCAGGTGTCTGTAATCACCGTGGACGCTTCGCTCGAAGTCGGCGAGGTTACACAAGTGGTTCACGTCGAAAGCACAGGTGCGCCGCTCCTGCAGACCGAATCCGGCGAGCAGGGAACTATTCTTGAGGAAAAGACCATTAATGAGTTGCCCCAAATCGGTGCAGGCATCACCGGCAACGATTGGGCGAACTTCAATATCTTCCTTCCCGGAGCATCGAGCGCTCCCTCGCAACCTTCTTCAGAAGGCAGTGGCGCGTATAACGCGGGCGACGCCATCTCCATTAATGGCAATCTCCCGAATTACGCCAATTTCCTTGCTGACGGCGCGACCGTGGTTTTGCCGGTGAGCGGGAACGTCGACAACTCCGTCTTCGAAAGCATTTCGGAAGTTCAGGTCACCACCTCTTCGTTCTCCGCTCAATACGGAATTGGTGGTGCGGTCTTCAACCAGATCAGCAAGAGTGGCAGCAACACGTTTCATGGCTCCGCCTACGAGTACTGGCAGAATGACGTGCTTAACGCTCGCCCCTATTTCAGCACACCGGGTCAGGTAAAGCCCAGTTTGCGGTACAACGAGTGGGGCGGCTCCGTTGGCGGGCCGATCATCAAGAACAAACTTTTCTTCTTCTTTGTCCGCGACAAAATCACCAACGTTGGCGGCGGTAATCCACACTTCAGTAGCGTTCCCACGCTCGCAGAACGTGGCATGGGGACTGCCAATCCGGGCCAGTATGATTTCAGCGGCCTGCCAACCATTTACGACCCGACTACGGCGGGAACCGGCGGTACGCGTACCGCTTTTGCCAACAACATCATCCCTGCCAACAGGGTCGATCCCGTGGCCTTGAAAGTTCTGTCCTTTTATCCATTGCCAAACACTGGCGCCCCTGGGGCCACCACCAACAACTTTTTCTCTTTGTCCCCGTCCTCCAACCCGAATCTTCGTTATTTCGGCCGCATCGACTACGACCTGATGAAGAACAATCGCGTGACTTTCTCGATTACCCAGAAAAACAATCCCGGCAAGAACTTCAATCAGTGGCCTTGCCCGATTAATTGCTTCTCCGGGGACATCGACGGTTACAACGTACAGCTCTCCGATACCTGGACCCTCAGTCCGACGCTAGTGAACGAATTCCGCATGGGTTATACCAAGCAAGGCAACTGGTTCGTGCCGCAGTCCCTTGGGTTCGACGCCGCTGCCAAGCTGGGGCTTCAGTACTCGAAAGCGAGCATTTTTCCGACGTTCAACCTCAGCGGCACCTGCTGCACGTCTTTGCAGCCCGGCACGAATGCCATCTACATCGAGCACCTCTACGATCCTTCAGACGTGATGACCCTGATCAAGGGACGGCATATACTCCATTTCGGTGTGGAAGTGCTGATGGGCGACGGCAACACCACACCGTGGGGCAATGTTGACGCCGGTCAGTTCAACTTTAACGGATCGTATACGCAGCAAAACTGTCCAACACCGCCCGCCGGTTGCGTTACGGGTGGCGCAGGTTTGGCGGACTTCCTGCTGGGCGATGTGTTTCACTGGACGGCCACCAACCAGGCCGTGACCTACATGCGCATCAAGAGCCCGCAACTCTTCGTTCAAGACGATTACAAGCTTCGTCCGAACCTCACCGTCAACCTCGGCTTGCGCTATGAAGCTACCACTGGCATGAGCGAGCTGCACAATGCTATCGGCGGGTTCGATCCGAATATCCCTAATCCCGTCAACGGGACGCTCGGCTCGATGTGGTTTGGCGGCCAAATCGATAGAACCACCCTGCAGAAGCCGATCTACAACATTTTCTTGCCGCGTGTTGGTTTTGCCTGGAGTCCGACCAGGTTCAGGAACACCACGGTTCGTGCCGGTTTTGGCATGTACTCTTATAACTTTAGCGAAGACACCTACGGCCAGGGACTCGGCGCTGGTGCAATCGGCACCAGCAAGGGCGACGTGACGGACATAAACAACGGAACCGGTCCCAACCCGCTGATCTCCTTGTCAGCCTCTGCCGCAACCGCCGGCCCCATCCTGAACTACGTCGTTGGTTCACCAGCCGCGCGGCAACCTCTGACATACATCACTACCAAACCTCAAAACGTGACCTATACCCCATACAATGTCCCGGTAGGCAGAATCAACGAATGGACCGCGAGCGTTGAACACCAGTTCGTCCATGATTACGCGGCGTCCGTCGCTTATGTGGGCAGCCGCGGCAGCCACCTGCAGTTTCCGACAGACCTCAACCAGATCACCGACCCCAAGGTCTTGGCCGCGGGCGTCACCACACAGGCGCAGCGTCCGTTCCCGTTGTTTGGGAACATCAGCGGAAACAACTACAACGCAATCTCAAGATATAATGCGCTGCAAGTCGGGGTTACGAAGCGCTATTCCTATGGTCTGACTTTCCAAGCCAACTACGTATGGTCGCACTTCCTGGACGACCAGGATTCGGCCGGATGGGGGAGCCGCGGGGGCTCGCAGCGCTGGCAGAATGGGAGTGACCCCGCCGCCAATTACGGCAATTCCAACTTTGACATCCCGCACGCCTTCAAGGGCATCGTCTCCTACGAGCTTCCTTTCGGGCAGGGCAAGCAGTATCTCAACCATCACGAGGTGACAAATCTTATCGCTGGCGGCTGGCGAATCTCGGGAACATTCATCAAGCAGAGTGGAAATCCCTTCACCGTCTATGACTCCAACACGGGCAAGGATGGCAACTCGAAGTGTGGCAACGGCTGTGTTATCTTTCTCAACCGGGCCAGCAACCCGTTTTCCAATATTCCTGCCATAACCACTCAGGGCATCGCCTACCTCAATCCCGCCGCCTTCACTCATCCCAACCAGGCTAACTTCGCCTTCGGGACGGAGGGTCGAAATACGTTGCGTGGGCCAGGGCTCAGCGTTGTTGATCTGTCCTTGGCTAAGGAATTCCACATAAAGGAGCGCTTCGGCTTGCAACTGCGAGCTGACTTTGTCAACGCGCTGAACCATCCCAGCTTCCAGCCCCCGCAGGGTGACATCAGCAAGGGAAACTTTGGAATGATTGACAGCTCCCTGACGGGCAACGGAACTACGGTTGCTCCGCGCAGTGGCCAACTCGGTGCCCGTTTCACTTTCTAGACTTCATCCCTAATCGAGGGGAGGGCGGCGAAATCTCGCTGTCCTCCCTTTTTCGTTAGCCGTAAGCCACGAAAGGTTATTCACTCGCCGTATACTAGCGACATGCGGATAATAGTAATCAGTGTTTCCCTGTTCGCCGTACTGCTGCTGGTCACTACTTCTTGCTTGTCCCAATCCGTCCCGAGCCACGAGCAACAAGTCGAAGAACACAGCCGCAAGGCGCAGGAGTATCTGAGAGACAACAAGCCCGATCTCGCCGTGCCCGAATTCAAAGCCATCGTCGCCCTCGAACCCAACAATGTCGACGCCCGCGGCAATCTCGGCGTCCTGCTGTCCTTTCAGGGAGCGTACGCTGAGGCCATTCCCCAGTTGCGCGCCGCGCTGAAGCTGCAGCCCGCTCTCTGGAAAATTCAGGCGCTGCTCGGCATGGCGGAAAAGCGGACCGGGGACATCAAAGGCGCGCTTGGCGATTTGGAAAATGCGTTCCCCAAGCTCAAGGAGCAAAAGATTCGCATGGAGACGGGCATGGAACTGATCGACACTTATTCAAAAGCAGGCGATTTGGATAAGGCCGCCGCGACGGTAAGCGTCCTCCGCGAACTGGACCCCACAAACGTTGAGCTTGTCTACACCGCGTACCGGATCTACTCGGATCTTATCGACGAATCCAGGCTCAGCCTGATCGTGGTCGCCCCCAATTCCGCGCGTACCCACCAGATGATGGCCCACGAACTCGCCAGACAGGGCAAATCCGACGAAGCCATCTTGAATTATCGCGAAGCTCTCAAGATCGATCCGAAACTGTCCGGCCTCCATTTTGAACTGGCTGAAATGCTCAATAATTCCGCAATTCCCAACGGACGACAGGAAGCGGAGAGTGAGTACAGAGCGGCCTTGGACGCCAACCCGTTGGATGAAAAGTCTGAATGCCGCCTCGGAGATCTGGCTGCGTTAAAGGGCGACCCGAAAGGCGCAAGCGAACACTACGAGCGTGCCCTCAAGCTACAGCCGAACGATGCCGAAGCCAACATCGGTCTGGCGAAGACGCTGATGTCCATGAATCAGTCCGAGAAGGCTTTGCCGCTGCTGGAGCATGCCGTTAAGTTGGATCCAACCAGCGCGGTGGCGCACTTCCGCTTGAGCACGGTCTACAGGCAGATTGGCCGTACGGCGGATGCAAAGCGCGAGCTCGAGGCATACCAGAAATATAAAGACATGAAGGAAAAGCTCCGGGAGCTCTACCGGCAGATGCGCCAGGTGCCAGGGAAAAATGAAAACGAGGACGAGCCTCGCAATTAGTGGTTCTCCTTTGTGTTGTACCCGCGGACATACGCCTCGGCAACACGTCGCGCGGCAATTCTCAGGAACGAAAAGGAAGTACCGTTGATATGAAATCAAGCCAGGGGCTTTTGCGATGATGAAGACGCTTCTTACAATGGCGACTCTCCTGTTTTTTGTTGGTCCGCTGTTTGCCAATTCCTACTACGCGGAGCGCTTGGACGACGCGAAAGCGGTCTATCTCACCGGCGACAAGTTTCCCGTCCACGGAGACGGCATCGCCGATGATTCGGACGTCCTACAGCAAGCCATCAACAAGGTCCAGCAAACGACCAATCAGGGGATTGTTTTCCTGCCTTCCGGCAGCTACCGCGTCACGAAAACCATTTACATATGGCCGGGAGTCCGCGTCATCGGTTACGGCAAGACCCGCCCTGTCCTCGTGCTAGGTCGCAATACACCGGGCTTTCAGAAAGGGCCGACCTACATTGTTTTCTTCGCCGGCGGGCTGCCGGGCACGGGACGCTCTCGGCGGGATGCGAAAGCTGGCGAAAAAGAAACCCCACCAGACGCGAGTCCTGGAACCTTCTACTCCGCGATGAGCAATATTGATATGGAAATTCAGGACGGAAATCCCGGAGCTGTCGGAGTTCGCGCGCACTATGCGCAGCACTGTTTCCTCGCGCACATGGATTTCCACGTCGGCTCTGGGCTTGCCGGAATTCACGATGGCGGCAACGTCGCCTATGACTTGCATTTTTTTGAGGGCAAGTACGGCATCTGGACGCGCAAGCCTTCACCCGGCTGGCAGTTCACCGTAATGGACAGCACGTTTGAAGGGCAAAGCGAAGCCGCCATCCGCGAACATGAAGCAGGCCTAACGCTCATCCGGCCGCAATTCAAGAATGTTCCCACGGCGATTTCGATCGATCCCAATTATTCCGAAGAACTCTGGGTCAAAGATGCGCGCATGGAAAACGTCAGCGGCCCCGCCGTCATCATAAGCAATGAGAAGGGCGTGCGCACCGAAATCAATATGGAAAATGTGATCTGCCGCGGGGTTCCCGTTTTCGCGTCTTTCCGCGAAAGCGGCAAGCAATTCGCCGGCCCGCGGGAGATGTACGCCGTCAAAACGTTTTCTCACGGCTTCCATTACGACGACATCGGCGCGGTCGCTTCGATCCAAAGTGTTTTTGACGCCGCGCCCCTAACCAAGCTTCCTTCGCCGCCGGAATCCGATATTCGCGACCTGCCGCCGATGAATACGTGGGTGAATGTTCTCTCGCTTGGTGTCCGCGGTGACGGCACTGCCGACGACACCGAACCGTTGAAGAAAGCCATTGCCGAGCACCAAACGCTCTATTTTCCCTCTGGCCAGTATCGCGTCTCGGATACCATCGCACTCAAGCCGGACACGATTCTCATCGGGCTGCATCCCAGCGTCACGCGCATCCTGATCACCGACGGCACAGCCGCATTCCAGGGGGTCGGCAGCCCGAAGGCACTGCTGGAAACGCCCAAGGGCGGCACGAACATCGTCACTGGCATCGGTCTTTACACCAATGGCATCAATCCGCGTGCCGTGGCCGTAAAGTGGATGGCCGGCAGCGATTCGATGATCAACGACGTCCGCTTCCTCGGTGGTCACGGCACCGTGGAACCTGGTTCCACTCCCGAGGAGGCTCGCAAAGTTTGGCAGGAGATTTACAACAATACGCACACCGCTGATTCCAACATCAGCAGGCGCTGGGACGGCCAGTATCCCAGCTTGTGGGTCACTGATGGCGGTGGCGGTACTTTTGTCGACATTTGGACACCCAGCACGTTTGCACAGGCAGGCCTTTACGTCTCAGACACCTCGACAAGCGGGCGCGTCTACGAACTTTCCAGCGAACATCACGTGCGCAACGAAGTCGTGCTACACAACGTTTCCAACTGGCAAATCTACGCCCTGCAAACGGAAGAAGAGCGCGGCGAGGGCGGCTTGGCCCTGCCCCTTGAGATTCGGGATTCCAGCGACGTTACGATTTCCAACCTGCACATGTATCGCGTTGTCAGCAGCTATCAGCCGTTTCCGTACGCCGCCAAAGTCGTCAGCTCGAAAAATATCCGTTTCCGCAACGTCCACTGTTATAGCGATAGCAAAGTTTCTTTTGACAATGCTGTCTACGACCAGACCCACGACGTCGAAATTCGCCAGCGCGAATTTGCCTGGCTGGACATTTCCGGCAGCCCGCCGCGGCCGCGCACTGTCGAACCCTCCCCGGTGCTGGCCTCCGGCGCAAAGATCGAAAAAGTTGCTGGCAACTTCTTCAATATCGCCGGCGGCGCCATTGATGCTTTAGGTGACATATACTTTGTTGATGCCCGGTGGCAGATGATTTATCGCTGGTCTCCCCAGACGCGCCAGCTCTCCATCGTCCGCGACAATCCTATCGATCCTGTTCAGCTCGCCTTCGATAAATCCGGCAACTTGCTGGTTGTTTCCTACCAGGGAAACGGAACCGTTTACGCCTTCAAGCCTGGCACTGATTTTGACCAGCTCACTCTTCTCAAGCCAGAGCCAGGCGCTCCACGCCCAGGGATGACTCCGGTCCTTCCCGTCGACTACTGGCGCAATGAAAACGACTTCCCCGGAATGGTCGAGAAGAAGAAGCCCTATCAGTATGTCTCTCCGGACCGCAGCACATTCATTCCTGCCGGCGAGGACTTTGTGACCGGCGAACTCTACTACGGTTCGAAAATCCACGACGTACTGCGCGCCTTCGGCTTAGCTCCCGTGTCTATTGGCCAGACGGTTTACGTTTCCGACGAATCCGAGCAGAAAACCTACAGCGCCACTGTTGGCGACGAAGGCGCTCTCACCAATGCCAAGCTCTTCGTCGAACGCGGTGGGGAAAGTGTCGCCCAGGACAGCGAAGGGAACGTCTATGTCGCCGCTGGCCAGATCTATGTCTACAATCAGTCGGGCAAGCTCATTGACACCATCGATGTCCCCGAGCGGCCTTCCCAGATTCTCTTCGGCGGACCGGACCGCAAAACTCTCTTCATCGCCGCGCGCAGCTCACTCTACGCCGTACAAATGCGCAATAGCGGCCACTAGAGGCGCGATTGATATTCCTCTCCGCGCCTTTCACAATGGACTTGCGGACGTTCCGATGCGCGTGACGCGGACCATCTGCGGCGCAGGCGCAGTGTGTGTTCTCGCGGTCTGCTCCTTTTATTCCCAATCTCCTGCCGGGCCCAGACCACAGAAGCCGGCTGCAACTTCCGCCCAATCCTCCGCTCGCGCCGCCGGCTCCTTGCCTCGGCTCATGGACATTACTGCCTCCACCGGCATCCACTTCGAACATCTTTCCAGTCCTGAACAAAGATACATCGTCGAATCCATGAGCGGTGGCGTCGCTCTCATCGATTATGACCGAGATGGCTGGCCGGATATCTATTTCACCAACGCCCAAAGCGTGGAAATGGCTCTCGCCGGCAAGAAGGCCCGCAGCGCGCTCTTCCACAACAATCACGACGGAACGTTCACCGATGTGACCGACAAAGCGGGCGTCGGCTATCCTTGCTGGGCTATGGGCGCGTCCGTGGGCGACTATAACAACGATGGCTGGCCCGATCTGCTTGTCACCTGTTTCGGCGGCGTGGTGCTTTATCGCAATAATGGTGACGGCACCTTCACGGACGTCACCAGGCAAGCCGGTTTGTCGCGGGATTCGGGCTGGGCCACTGGCGGCGCGTTCGGCGACTATGACGGTGATGGTTTTGCGGACATCTTCGTTTCACACTACGTCGACCTCAGCCTCGACGATCTGCCCGCCTTCGGCTCCAGCAAGACCTGCCAGTACCACGGCATCAACGTTCAATGCGGCCCGCGCGGTCTCAAAGGCTCGCCGGACAATCTTTACCACAACAACGGAAACGATACGTTCACGGACGTCTCGCGTTCCGCGGGCGTCTCTGATCCAGAGAATCGTTTTGGCCTCACCGCCGTCTGGACGGACTTCGACCAGGACGGCCACCTCGACCTTTTCGTCACCAATGACGGACAGCCGAACTATCTCTATCGCAACGACGGCTCGGGTCACTTTAAGGACGTTGCGTTTCTCGTCGGCGTCGCTGTTAGTCAGGATGGCGTCGAACAAGCCAACATGGGCGTTGCCCTGGGCGATTACCTCCACACTGGCCGCTTCAGTATTGTGATCACCCATTTCAGCGACGAATATGCAGTTCTTTACCGCAACGATGGAGGCATGAATTTTGTTGACGAGTCTTACGCCTCAGGCATTGCCCCCAGCACCACAGCCTACGTCGGTTGGGGTGACGGTTTCGTCGATTGGCGCAACACCGGCTGGCCCGATTTATTCATGGTCAATGGCCATGTCTATCCGCAGGTGGACACCGCCAATGTCGGCACGAAATACCGGGAACCCATGCTGCTCTTCGAGAACCTCCAGAACGGCAAATTCAAAAACATCAGCAATCTCGTGGGTCCGGCCATCCAGGTCCCGCGTGTCGGCAGGGGAGTGGCGTACGGCGATCTATTTAACGACGGCCGCATCGAAATTGTCGTTGAAAATCTCAAGGGCGAGCCCGTCATCCTGCAGCCCCAGGGTCTCCCGCCGAATCACTGGATCAGCTTCGAATTGGAGGGAACGAAAAGTAATCGCCTGGCCCTCAACGCACGCATAAAGGCGACTGCCGGAGATCTCATTCAGTCGGGTGAAGTGCTGAGCGGCGGCAGCTATCTCTCGCAGCATGACCTTCGCATTCACTTCGGGCTTGGCACCCATGATCGCGTCGACAAAGCCGAAATTGTTTGGCCCACCGGGAAGGTGGAAACACTCACCAATCTGGTCGCCAACCGTTTCTACAAAGTGAAAGAAGGCCAGGGGCTGATGGGCTCTGCAACCTCGCGCGCACCAACTCCCATGCACTAATCAACCGCATTTGGCGCGACAAGCGAAACGGCCGAGAAGGAGCATCCTCTAAGCCGTTTCTTATCAACTAAAGAATGGTTGCGGGGGCTGCAATGCACCGAAACTGCCATCTTGGCCGTGCCTTTTCGCTACTCCCTCGCCGACGCCTTGACCGCATGAACACAGCCGACCGACCAAAGCTAGACTAGAGCCTGTCAGTGCGTTTGCGTCCGGCTCGTGCGCAGAGCGCCGCGTCCATCTCTCGCCTCGGAGAAAACGCGCGTCCGATAAAGCTCTAACGTTTGCCGTTTCCAATCGGCACTCGATTTTGCGGGACAGTTTCGTCGACTGGACGGCAGGCATTCGGAGTAAAATCCACGAAGAAGCCACTTAGGAGAGACCTCTCGCCAGATGGCTGCTTTTTCCACTTTGGAGACATCTTGGCAGGATGCCCGCTACGGCGTGCGCATGCTGCGGAAGAATCTTGGTTTCAGCGCAGTAGCGGTTCTCACCATCGCTCTCGGCATCGGCGCCAACACGGCCATCTTCACCCTGTTCGACGCGATACTTCTCGAGTCCCTGCCCGTTCGCGAGCCGTCACAACTTGTTCTCTTCTCGAACGCCACGGACGAAGGAACGTACTCCAACAGTGCGCCTCCAGTCGGGCAATGGGGACGTTTCAACAGGGAGTCTTACGAATTTCTAAAATCGCAGCCGTTGCCATTCGAGTCGCTCTGTGCGTTCCGTAGCGGCACAGCGACAGTCAGCGTTCGCATGCCGGGACAGAATGAGGACTCTCAAGTCCGACGGGCAGTAGCCCAACTTGTCTCGGGAAACTATTTCGCGACCCTCGGCGTGGACGCCGTATTCGGACGGACGCTTTCCGACGACGATAACCGCGCGAACGCGCAGCCAGTGGCCGTTGTGAGCAACGGATACTGGAGGACGCATCTGAATTCCGACCCGTCTGCAGCGGGCCAGGTCGCAATTCTCAACGGTTTGCCCGTTACAATCATCGGTGTCGCGCCGCCGGAATTCTTTGGAGAGCGCGTGCGCCAGTCGCCTGATTTTTGGTTGCCGTTCGTCTTCCAGCCTCAAATCGAGCTTCGCGAGAACTATCTAGAGCGCACCGATACCTACTGGCTGTTCCTCATGGGCAGATTGCGTCATGGCGCCTCGCGCGAGCACGCCCGAGTGGCGTCCACCATCGCATTGCAACAATACCTGACCAGCCAAGTCGGCACGCAGCTTACTCCCCAGCGCAAACAAAACATTGAGAGAACCTACGTTCAACTTTACGACGGCAGAGGGGGAATCTCTCAGCTGAGACTGCAGTACTCGCGCCCGTTGCATGTGCTGCTGGTGGTCGTCGCCATGGTCCTCCTGATCGCATGTGCGAACGTTGGAAATCTCCTGATCACGCGAGCAGTGGCGCGACGCGCGGAGATCTCCGTGCGTCTCACCCTCGGCGCAAGTAGCGGCCGTTTGCTGCGGCAGCTTCTTACAGAAGGTCTTCTTCTCGCTCTATTGGGCGGCGGCGCGGGTCTGCTGTTCGCGCATTGGGGAACTCAGGGACTCGTCGCTCTCATTAACTTGGGGAACTCGCCAATGCACCCACATTTGAATCCACTGGTGCTGACGTTTACACTCGGCATCACGATATTTACTGGCGTTTTCTTTGGCCTTTTGCCCGCGCTGCAGACTCGGAAGACCGACCTGGTCACGGCGCTCAAAGCTAGCGGGCACCGAGCGGCGGGTCATAGAGGATTTACAATCACCCAAGGGCTGATCCTCGGGCAAATGACTATCTCGCTGATCTTGCTTGTCGGCGCTAGTCTCTTCTCGAGGAGTTTGCTAAAGCTCGAGCATCAGCCCCTCGGTTTTGATCAAGACAACGTTCTTCTCGCGAGCGTCAATCCACGGATCGCGAGGTACAAACCAACCGAAGTTGCCTCCCTCTACCGAAGACTGTTTGACCGCCTCAATATCTTGCCAGGCGTTCGCGTGGCGACGATAGCCCGCTTCAGCCCGTTCAGTGGGCACGTCAGCGCGAGCCAGGTTGACGTAGAGGGATATTCTCCCCGTCAGGACGAAAGCATGAGCGTTGACGACGTTCTCGTCGGCCCCGAGTATCCTGAGACGCTTGGAATTCCTTTGCTCCTGGGAAGAGAAATCAGCCTGCGAGATTCGGAAGGATCGGCGAGGGTTGCCATGGTAAACGAGGCATTTGTTCGCCACTTTTTTCCCGATGCAAATCCTATCGGACACCGGTTGGGATACGAAGACCAGAGCTATGAAATCGTCGGTGTCTTGAAGAATGTCCATTTCAACGACGCGAAAACCAAGGTGCGCGAGATGATATTCCGCGCGCTTCTTCAGGACCAAACACAGACGGCGATGACTGCGGAATTGGAGCTGCGCACCATTGGTGATCCAGGTGCGATCACCTCGCAACTGCGCAACGCCGTATCGCAAGAGGACTCCAAGATTCCCGTTACAGGTGTGCAAACGCTTCGGCACCAAGTGGAAGGGAGTTTTGACGAGGAACGGGTTGCTGCGCGGTTGGTCAGTTTCTTAGGTGGCATCGCTCTGTTTCTAGCGTGTATCGGACTCTATGGAGTGACGGCGCAGGGCGTTGCGCGCCGAACAAATGAGATCGGTGTGCGCATGGCACTGGGTGCTCGGCGGGCCGACATTCTCGGCATGATTCTCCGCGACACCGTTTTGTTGCTCGGTGGCGGCCTGATGCTTGGCCTTCCCTTGTCCTACGCAGTTTCCCGAGCGATTTCCAGTCAGCTTTTTGGGCTGGGCCCTGGAGACACTTCTTCTTTCCTTATCGCGGTTGCGATACTCAGCATCGTCATGGCTATGGCCGGATTCTTGCCCGCGAGGCGAGCAACTACAGTGGAACCCATGGTGGCGCTGCGCCACGAATAGTTAGCCCCGATTTGCCCGCTCACCCGCGACGCAAAGCACTAAAATCTCACCGCATTGCCAACATTTGGCAGGTTCCAAATCGAGCTGACGGCGCTGATTCGGCTTGCGGGAATTACACAATATCGTCATGAGAAGAACCTTGCTCAGATTGTTCGGCGTCTTGCTGCTGTTCATAGTTGCGCTCGTAGCATTGGGCATTTGGTGTTTGCATCGACAGGTTCTTCTGCAGGCGATAGAGTCATTCTAACTGCCGGAACCGCCGCCCAGGAAGCCCGCCGAGACTGGGTTGAGAAGCTATACCCAAAGCAAGGTTAGTCATCTGCTCAGATTCTGGTGTGTTGGTGCGCTAAGGCTCGCAGGATACCGTCCAGAACTTCATCTAGACATTTGCCGACGTCTTCTGCGAGGAAGCGGAGGGTCCGATAGCCATTCTCCTGCAGCAAAGCATCCTTGCGACGATCTCGCCGGTAGGCTTCCGGGTCGCCCAGGTGCTGCCTGCCGTCAAGTTCGACGGCGATGTGCGACGGCTCGCAAAGCAGGTCGACTTCCATGCGGCCCCAGCCATCGAACGGAATCGGCAGCTCTGCATTCAAGCGAAACCTCCCGGCCGTCTCGGCTAATGTTTCCAATC
>Ga0210384_10000984_pt1 | contig 40641 bp, 36 predicted proteins | sample IncBWH2MmetaG_FD_160574 | JGI IMG/M metagenome (GOLD analysis project Ga0210384, IMG submission 160574) | Forest soil microbial communities from Barre Woods Harvard Forest LTER site, Petersham, Massachusetts, United States - Inc-BW-H-2-M | ecosystem: Environmental > Terrestrial > Soil >...
GTTTCGTTTCAGCTTCACCCAGTTGAAGTTGCGAGCGCCTGCCTGGTAGGGCGAGTCCAGGCGCTTGGCAACGACTCCTTCTAGTCCGCGGCTGATGTTGTCGAGCAGCTCCCGCGTCAGCACCTCCACCGAATCAGTCGTCGTCAACGGCGCCGCGATCAGCGTGTCTGACCCCGCGACGAGCTCCTCGACGATCTCGAAGCGCTGCTGATAGGGCTGCGGCGTCAGGTCGGATCCGTCGCGGAACATCACGTCGAAGATGAAAGCTCGCATCGGCACGCGGGCGGCCATCTCTTCGATGCCTTCCTTGCGCCGGCGCGCGGTGGTCTCCTGGAAGGGGACGTACTCCTCCGAGTCGGGGTCGTAGGCGATCGCCTCGCCGTCGAGGATGACGGTCTTGACCTTCAGGCCGGCTGCGGCGGCGACCAGCTCCGGGAACATCTCGGTCATCGACTCCAGGTTTCGGGAGAAGATCGTCACCAGGTCCGCATTCTTGTGGATCTGGACGCGAAGGCCGTCGTACTTGGGCTGCACCCCCACCGTTCCCAGCTTCTTGATCACCGCCTCCGGGTTGGGAAGGCGTTCCGCCAGCTGGGGGCGGAGCGGATGTCCGGCGCTGACCTTCAATGCGTCGAGCGCCCCCTCGCCGGCGTCCCAGAGCGTCCACGCGACGTGGCCGAGATCGGACGTACGGTTGTAGGCAGCCTCCAGGACGGGGCGGAGGGACCGGTTTCCCCGCTTTGCAAACGACAGCGCATCGAGCACGGTCGGATCGCCGATTCCCAGGCGCATCTTGCCCAGCGTGATTCGCACGAGGTGTTTTGCTGAAGAGGCATCCAGGTCGCCGAGCAAGCCGGTGAAGCCATCGAGCTTCTCTTGCTGGCTGCCATCGCCGCCTGCCGCCGCGATCCGCGAGAGGCGCTGGTGCACGTCGGCGACCGAAGGCGACTCGCGTTTCGGGGCCGGCGCCAGGCGCTGGGCCGTGGCGCCGAGGTCGCCGGCCTCCCGGTAAAGCTTGGTGACCTCCTCCTTCGGAAGGCCGTATGCGGTTGCGATCGCGGTGATGAGCAGCCTCTCGCCGAGGCCGATCTCAACCGGCTCGAAAAAGGGCGCGAGGCGGCCCTGGATCAAGTAGGTGATCGGCTCGACCTCGTCTACCGAACAGGCCCGGTAAACGTCGGCGAGTATGCGTACCAGCTCATTCCGGCTGTTGGTAGCCTCCATCCGGTCCAGGTTGGCGGCCAGGTCACTGAACTTCACTGTGATCAGAGTCCCACGCGCTGCGGAGGATTCCCCTCAACGAGGGCACGACTGAGCAGCCTGTAGAAGCCTTCCCGCTGGCGTACCGTCAATGGCGCCAAAGACGACTCGAGGACCGGGCCGACTACCTCGTGGCCTTTGCGTAGTGTCGCCTCGCCGCGCGGCGTGAGCCTGTGACGGATCGCCCGCAGCGCGTCCCACTGGGCCAGCGACGTCCCGGCGTCCCGCAGCCTGCGGTCCATGCCCCGGTGGTGTCGGTACTGGAGCTGCTTGACGGCCCGGCCCAGGTCCTCGAGTGTGATTGCCACGCCGCCAAGATACGGCCGTGCATTCGCAGGCGCGATACCCGGCGGGCGGTTCCAGCTCGTGGCGGACACCGGACACCTCCCGCAGATCGAGACGCCTGGACAGTTGCTCGACGCGGTCTGGGCATTTGCGGGGAGCCACGCGCTCACGCGCCCGAGCAGCTGAGCCCGGGCGCGCGATGCGGATCCGTCAGCCGGCGAACTTGGCGACGAGACGGTCGATCGTGTCGCCCCAGCCGTGGCGCATGCCGGTCTCGAGCAGCTTGCGGACCTCATCGTCGGAAGCACCTTCTGGGAAGTCGAGTCGGAGAACCATCTCGGTCATCTCCCCCGATTCTGCGAAGTCGATGGTGACAACGAGCCCGGCCCCAGCACGCGCCGGGTCGATCTCGGGCCAGCCGCCAACGGCACCCCATTCGAAGACGAGCCTTTCGACGGGCACGATCTCCAGGTAGATGCCGCCCGTGATGTATTCGTGGTCCTCGCTCACGACCATGCGCAGGCGCCAGGCGCCGCCGACTCGGAGGTCGACCTCGGCCCGCTCGCCTGGCGGCGTCATCTTCGGATTGAAAAACCACTGCATTTGATCGGGGTCGGTCCAGGCCTGGAAGACCAGATCCCGCGGTGCGTCGAGCGTTCGAGTCAGGGTGAATCCGCGCTGGGTCTTGGTCGGCGTAGTCATATCTCCTCCGTGTCCTCATGCATGGTCGGTTTGGGGCTGTCGCCGGACTTACGGTCGGCGACCATGGTCTTCAAGTGCTCCTCGAGGCGGTCGATTCGGGTGTCGAAGAACTCGCGGTAGGGCGCGAGCCAGTCGTCGGCTGCTCTCAACTGCGCCGGCTGGAGCCTGCATCGCCGCCATTGCGCCGAGCGGCTTTTGCTTACCAGCCCGGTGGTCTCCAGCACCTTCAGGTGTCGCGAGACAGACGGAAGGCTCAAGTCGAACGGCTTGGCCAGCTCCATGACCGTCGTCTCCCCAAGCGCCAGCCGCGCGAGGATGGCTCGCCGGGTCGGGTCGGCGAGGGCCGCGAATGTCGCACTCAACGTGTCCGTGGTATTTAGCACCTCCCGTAATTACGTGATGTGCTAAATAGACCACGTACACCCGCAGATGTCAAGCCGAGATGCAGCCCGCGGAATCGGGGATATCGGGTTGCGATACAGCCCGGGTCACACAGCGACCCCTGCCGGTCGCTGGTTCGCTCCGGCGCCACCGGGCGCCGAGCTCGCCACGTCGATTGCGATCTTGCCCCGTGCGTGGCCCTCGCGGAAGTGGCGCAGCGCCTCCCCGACTTCGTCGAGCCGGTACCGACTCTCAATGACCGGCGCCACCTTGCCTGAGGCCATCAGGTCGGCCATCACATCCAGGTCCTGCTGCGTGAGCTTGGTGATGAAGAATGCGGCTTTCTGGCCTCCCCGCAGCGAGCGAAGGCGCGTGCCGGCGAAGTGGCGGAGAGCCTTCATCGGGCTGACATGCTGAATGGCGGCCACACCCACCACGACGAAAGTGCCAGTGGGTAGGAGCACGCGCCGGCACTCCGAGAAGTTATGGCTACCGGCGATGTCCAGGATCGCGTCGTAGCGCTCGGTGTCCTTGGTGAAGTCAGCCTTCGTGTAGTCGATCACCCGTTGCGCGCCGAGCGACCGCGCGGTGTCGACGTTTCGCGGGCTACAGACCGCCGTCACCTCGGCGCCGAACGATCTGGCTACCTGGACTGCGAAGGTGCCCACGCCACCGGAGGCGCCATTGATCAGTACCTTGTGGCCTGGCCTGACCTGGCCGTGATCGCGAACCGCCTGCAGCGCAGTCAGCGCCGCAACGGCGACGGTGCCTGCCTGCTCGAATGTGACGTTGGCCGGCTTCCGCGCCAGGCCTCCCGTCTCTGAGATGGAGACGTACTCGGCGAACGACCCGTGCTCGCCACCAAACACCTCATCGCCGGGTCGAAAGCGCGTCACATCCTTGCCAACCGACTCGACGGTCCCCGCGAAATCGCTGCCCAGCACATCTCGCCCCGGTTTGCGGTTGATGCGCCGCATGAAGCGGCCCGCGCCGCTGAGAGGAAATAGGTCGACCGGGTTCACCGACGACGCGTGCACCCGAACCAGCACTCCGTCGTCGGGCAGCGCCGGTTTATCAATGTCCTCGAGCTTCAAGCCGTCGCGCCGGTCGCAGACGATCGCGTTCATCGACGTCACCTGAGGCTGAAGGGTGGGTACTGGTCGGTGACCAGGGTGAAGGCGTACCCGGTGACCCGGTTCTGCCAGCGAAGCACGCCGACGACGTAGCGGAAAAGACCCTTCGGATACGTCGCCGTGAAGAGGATCGCAAACCACGCAAACGCGATCGCAAACAGCGCGCCGATCCACAGGAAGAACAACACGACGTAGTGCGGGATGGCGAGCAGCCATTTGACGAGCGGCAGCCAGCGGTTGAGCTGGTTGGCGTCGGGATACGAGAAGTCGAGGTGGACGGCCTGCTCTTCGTCCGTCGACGGGTACTGGTCGTCGAGCAGCGCCATGTACGCCGTGACTCGGTTGGAGAACCGGAGCAGGTTGAGGTTCCAGTCGAACCACCACCGCGGGTACTTCCGGCGGAACACGAGCATCAGCACAAGCGGCAAGAACACAGCGGCGCCACCGATGACCAGCGTCCGCGCGTTGTCGTCGTTGCGAAACGTCTCACCGGTGAGCATGGTGAGCACGACGACGATCGGGATCGCGACGATGAGACGGAAGGCGGTCGTGAGCCGGCCGAGCGGCCGGGTGGGAAAGTCGACGTCGAACTGGACCGGATAGCTGCTGACCATTCGCTCATCCCTCCTGAATGAGATCGCTGGATGTGAGGCTGATCACCTCGTGACCGTGCAACGCCTCGAGAAACGGCTGGAAGCTGCCGTAGACAACGCAGCGTAGGAGCCTGGCGTCGACGATCTCGACCCCGCTCACCCCCGACGCCCGCGCGATCTGCTGCACGGGTGGGGCGCCTACGAAGCTGACCTCCACCGTTCTCTTCTGAGGCTCATCGACCACGCTTCGTAAGCTACGGGGGCAGTCGCCGGAGGGAATCCGTGGAATCACCGAATTCCCGGGCCGCGGGCGCGTCACCCGCGTGGGTAGTAACTTGCCGTCTCACGATGGCAAAGCCAGTCCGCCGCCTGGGCAACCTGCCGGCCGATTCGACGAGCTTCATCGGACGGCGCCGCGAGCTGGCAGACCTGCGGCGAAAGCTGGGGATGGCGCGGGTGGTGAGCCTGGTCGGGCCGGGCGGGGTCGGCAAGACCCGCCTCGCCGTACGGGCCGCTTCGGACCTGGCGCGGGGATTCTCCGGCGGTGCTTGGCTCGTGGAGCTGGCGGAGGTGCGCGACCCCTCGCTGGTCGACAACGCCGTCATGGCCTCGCTTGACCTGCGGGACCAGGCGGCGACGGAGCCCCGTGTTTTGCTCCTCTCCTACCTGGCCGACAAAGAGCTGCTGCTGGTGCTCGACAACTGTGAGCACCTGCTGGAGGCTGCGGCCGGAATCGTCAACGAGGTCGTTCGCGCGGCCCCGGGCATCCGGGTGATCGCCACCAGCCGCGAGCCGCTGGCCGTGGCGGGCGAGCACGTCCTCCCCATCGCCCCGCTGCAGCTGCCCGCGATGGACGACGGCGCTTTGCGACGGAATGAAGCGGTGATGCTGTTCGTCGAGCGGGCGGCGGCCGCGGCCGGCACATTCGAATTGACCTCGGCGAACGAGGCGGCGGTCGCCGACGTGTGCCGGCGGCTGGACGGGCTGCCGCTGGCAATCGAGCTGGCAGCGGTGCGAACCAGGGTGCTGTCGGTGGAGCAGATCCTCGAACGCCTGAGCGACAGATTCGGCCTGCTCGTCGGAGGCGGACGGGCGGCGATTCCCCGGCACCAGACGCTCGAGACGACCATCGAGTGGAGCCATGACCTGCTGTCAGCCGGCGAGCGGACCCTGCTTCGCCGGCTGTGCGTGTTCGCCGGCCGGTTCACGCTGGAGGACGTGGAAGGCGTCTGCGAATTCGACCTCCACCATCTTTCGTCTCTGGTCGAGAAATCTCTGGTCATCAAAGAGGACGTGAGGAGCGTCGCGTGTTACCGCCTGCACGAGACGATGCGCGAGTATGCGGCGCTCAAGCTGCGGGAGGCCGGTGAGGCCGAGACGCTCGTCGAGCGCTGCACCGATTACTACGTTCAGCGGTGCGCGCTCACGGGTCCGCCGGCCCGATACAGGCTGGTCGAGTGGCTCGAGTGGATGGCGCTCGAGATCGACAACGTCCGCGCCATCCTCCGGCAATGCCTTGATCGCGGAGATTTCGGTCGAGGGATTGACATCGTCGCCTCGCTTGGCTGGTTCTGGATCACGCGCGCGACCACCGAGGGCGTGGGGTGGCTGGACCAGATGCTCGCGGGGGGACGCGGCGAGAAGGAGTCGATGGCGTGGGCCTGCTTCCTACGCGGGTTCCTGGCCGTCCTGCAAGCCGATACGACGGCTGCGCTGCCGTGGCTCGAACGCGCGGCCGGAGCGGCTCGAGAGCTGGATCACGCCGAGCTGCTGACACAGGCGATGTCGATGGCGTCGATCGCCGCGATGACCGCGGGCGATCGGGCGGCCTCGGAAGCCTTTTACGAGGAGGCCCTGACCGCCGTGGCGCAGGCCACGGACCAGGCATCAAAAACGGCGGTTCTACAGGCTCGAGCCCTAAACGGAATGTTCACGGGCGAGCTCGACGCAGTCCGCGACGCGACGTCGGAGGGCGTGACCCTGAGTCGGGAGGCGGGCGACCTCTACGTCCTGGAGATCATGCTGATGGAGCTGGCGTTCGTGACCCTATTCACGGGCGACGCCAGCGCCGCCAAACCTCTCTACACCGAGGCGCTGCAAATCGCACGGCGCATCGACGACCGGCTTGCCCAGTCGTATCTGTTGGCCGCGTTCGGCTGGTTCGCCGCGGGTGATGGCCACGCGCGCCTGGGGGCGCAGCTGCTCGGGGCGGCGGAGGCGACGCGGCTCGGGGCCGGCGCCGCCATCATCGCGCCGCTGGCGCCGCTGCTGGACCAAGCCGAGGAGTCCGCGGTCGCGACGCTCAGTCGCGTGAAGTTCGACGCTGAATTCATGGCCGGGAAGCGACTGAACCGGGAAGCCGCCATACGCCTGGCGCTGGGCGAATCCGGTCAGGTCCGTGCGCACTCGGCCGTTGGCGAATCAGGTGCCGGCGTGCTCGGCAAACGCGAGGCGGACGTGGCGCGGCTGGTCGCCGAAGGCCTGACCAACAAACAGATTGGCGCGCAGCTGTTCATCTCGGAGCGCACCGTCGACAGCCATGTCCGAAGCATCCTGAACAAGCTCGGGTTCAACTCGCGAGCCCAGATCGCCGGCTGGTTCGCGTCGCAGCCCTGAGCGCGACCAAATGATGAAGACGTTTCACATGCCCTCGTACTCGACGACCTCACGGATCTCGAAGGTTCCACCCTCGTAGGGTGCCCGCTTCAGCCACTCGAGCGCCTCATCGATCGAGCGCACCTGCCATAGCCAGTACCCGGCAACGAGCTCTTTCGTCTCAGCAAACGGCCCGTCGATCACGGTGCGTTTCTTCCCGTCAAACCGAACTCGCTTGCTTTGCGAGCTCGGGTGAAGCCGACCCGCCTCGAGCACCACGCCCGCCTTGACCAGATCTTCGTTGAACTTCTGGTACTCCGCCATAGCGTGAGGCGTTGGGGTACTTGCCGCCTCGCTCTGCTCGCCTTCTTTGGCCAATATCAATACACGCATTTCCTTGTCTCCTCTGGTCACACCTTCTGGATTGTTTTGGGCTCAGGCTGTTGAGGCCTCATCAACTCATCGAACGACGGTCGGCCTTATCGACATAGGCGCGCCCCGTGAGCTCTCGACTAACGTCCCTTCGAGAAATCTGTCGCCTTGACCACACGACCTTTGCGATCGAAGGTGCGCCAGATGCCGACCTGCTTGCCGTGGTCGAACTCCCCTGCCCGCATCACGCTGCCGTCCTTTCGAACGAACTCCCACGCGCCATGAGGCTCGCCGTTGAGTTGAAAGCCCCGGTACCGGACGCCGCCATCGTCGTAATAGGCGATGTCAGGAACGGGCTTGGATGCCTTCGTCATGCCCAGGATTATCGCCTCGGAGCAAGTCCGGCGGCCTGCGCTCGACAAGCGCCGATTCGATTGGTCGGGGAGGCGGGATTTGAACCCGCGACCACTTGACCCCCAGTCAAGTGCGCTACCGAGCTGCGCTACTCCCCGACGGAATCGCTAATCGTAGCTAGAACCTTAGGGTCGTCCGGAGCGACCTCCATACGCGACCAGGCCGCGATGTGTGGATGCGAAGCCGGCATCTCGGAGCATGGCTGCGATCGGCGATTCCATGACCGGCAGTCCGTCGACGCGCTGGATCTCGACCTTGCCCGCATTGATGGCGACGCCCAACAGGGCTCGCACATGGTCCGCACGGATTTGACCGTTGGTCAGGAGCGATCGGCCGCCGCGCTCCAGATAAAGGACGAGCTCGCCTGAGTCGAGGACGCAGTACGCGCCGGCGGCGCGGGACATGCGTCCGTCGGACTGGGGCCAGGGCAGGACCGATCCGTATGCATTCGCCGGGTCGCAAGCGGCCAGCGCGACAACGTCTTCCTTTGCATCGCGAAGCGAGCGCAATCGGTCAACCGCACCCGGCAGTGCGAACTGCGATCCGCCCAACCCCTCGATGAAATAGCCGCGCCGGATCCGGCCCGACTCCTCCATGGCTCGTAGCACGGGGTAGAGACTGGCGAATCCGCCCGGCCATCCTTCGCCGGTGACCGCCTCCCGCGTCAGGACCCCATAGCGCTGCAGCAGGACTCCTGCTTCCGCGTGCAGGCGCTCGGTCGGCGCTGCGCCGGAGCCGACGAGCTCTGCGACCAAAGACCAACGTCCTGAGGCGCGCGGTTGGGTCAGGCGCGGCAGCCGAGGGCCTCGGAGCGGTCTTCGTGCCGCGGGGCCCAGAAGCCGAAGAGGCGCGAACGTGTCGTTCGTGACCTCGCCCGACCAGACCAGATCCCACAATGCGTCGAGCATCGCGTCTTCGTCTCCACCTCCGCAGGCGTTGTAGAGGTCTCGGAAGAAGCTGGCGCCGCGCGACTTCAAGTGCTCGCGCAGTCGCGGGTGAATCTCATCATCGGGTTCCACCTCGACATGCGTGGGGACCAGGCGCGGAGCGTCGCCGCGCAGATACAGCGCGACCTTGCCATCGGTAGAACCAAGCGAACCCCGCCCCACCCATACGACCTCACCCATCGAAACGAGCTCGTCGAGCAGCCGCGGGCTGTAGCCTGCCACGCGGCTTGTGATCACGTCCCGCTCGATCACCGTCGCGGGCAGCGCCAATCCCTGAAGCTGGAACACGACCTCGAGCAGGCGATCGATTCCGCCCGCCTTTGCGCCGACGCCATGCCACGGTGGCAGGAAGCGAGCCACCACTTCCGGTGATACCGATTCGACCTCGCGTCGAAGGGCGGCAAGCGAGTGCCGCCGAAGCATTCGAAGGACCTCTGGGTGGCAGTACTCGCGGCCCTGGGCTGCCCTGCGAAACTCGCCCGCCACGACTTCACCGCGCGACGCGAGCGACGCAAGCGCTTCCTCTAGGGCCGGCGCCGGCAGGCCCCATCGCGTCGCCAGGTCCGACGTGACGAAGGGGACATGCGTGCGTGCCCACCGCCGTGCCAGCGATTGCAAGGGCTCGGCACCTGGGCTCAGAAAGGCCTCTGGCAGACCAACCGGCAAGCTCGCCCCAAGGGCCTCGCGGTAGCGGCCCGCATCCTCCGCAGCGATCCAACGCACCTCGCCCGCGAGCCGCACGTTGACAGCGCGACGCTCTTTCTCTAGGCCACGCAGCCACTCGTGCGAGATGCCGCGCGCGGCCGTCTCACCTTCGTTCAGATCGCCAAGCCGCACCAGAAGGTCGTGTGCCTCATCGGGATCGCGCGGAAATCGCTCCGGCAGCAGGCCCTGGAGCTCAAGCTCGACGGCTGCGATCGCTTCGGGGTCGAGAAGCTCGCGCAGGTCCTCACTGCCGAGCAGCTCGGCCAGCAGCTCGCGGTCGAGCGTGAGCGCTTGCGCGCGGCGTTCGGCCAGTGGTGAGTCGCCCGCGTACATGAACTCCGCCACGTATGAGAAAAGCAGCGATGACGCAAAAGGTGAGGCACGTTCCGTGTCGACGGACACGACCCGCACCTCACGCGATCGAATCGCCCGAAGCAGCCACATCAACGCCACCATGTCGAAGTGGTCGGTCATGCATTCGCGCCAGGTCTCGGCGAGAATCGGGAAGTCCGAATACTGCCCGGCCACCTGGAGGAGGCCGGCGCTTCGCATTCGCTGCTGCCAGAGCGGCGTCCGCTGGCCCGGTCGGCGTCGGGGCAAAAGCAGCGAGCGCGCGGCATTTTCGCGGAACCGCGCAGCGAACAGCGCTGAGCCCGGTAGCTGCGCCAGCACCAGCGACTCCACTTCCTCGGGGTCGAGCAGCAGCTCATCGAGGGCGGGTGGCAGCTCGGTGTCCGGCAGATGGAGGGCGATGCCGTCGTCTGTCCACAGCGCCCGTGCGTCGATCCCCAATCGGTCCTGCAGGCGCGCTTCCAACGCGAGTGCGAGCGGCGCGTGAACTCGACCGCCGAACGGAGTGTGCACGCAGACCCTCCAGTCACCAACCTCGTCTCGGAAGCGTTCCACGACGACTGTGCGGTCGTCTGGAACCGCCCCGGTGGCGGCGGCCTGGTCATCGAGATAAGCGAGGAGGTTCTTGATCGCACGGTCGTCGAATCCAGCCCGCTCAGCCAGCCGGCGCGCTGCAGCAGCAGGCGGCACCGAGCGCAGCTCGCGGACCATCTTCCCGAGCGCTGCGCCGAGCTCGACCGGGCGGCTTGGAGCATCCGCTTTCCAGAAGGCGATCTTGCCGGGCTCGCCTGGCGCCGGGGTGACCAGAACCTGCGAAGGCGTGATCTCCGCGATCCGCCATGTTGACGCTCCCAGGACGAAGGTCTCGCCGACCCGGCTCTCGTACACCATCTCTTCATCGAGCTCGCCGACACGGCGGCCGTCCTCGACCAGGTTCACCGTGTAGAGCCCACGGTCGGGGATCGTGCCCGGGTTCGTCACCGCCAGCCGCTGCGCCCCGGCCCGGCCGCGCAACGTGCCTGCCACCCGATCCCAGACGATTCGGGGCCGAAGCTCGGCGAACTCGTCTGACGGAAAACGACCGCTGAGCATGTCGAGCACCGACTCGAAGGCGCGAGGGCCAAGCTCGCTGTACGGATACGCACGCCGCACCACCCTCGCGAGCTCGCCGACCGGCCAGTCATCCATCGCGCACATCGCGACCACCTGCTGCGCGAGCACATCGAGCGCGTTGCGCGGCACCACGGTCGATTCGATCCGGCCTTCGAGCATGCCCTCGACGACGGCCGCGGACTCGAGCAGGTCGCCGCGGAACTTTGGAATGACGACACCGCGTGAGACCTCACCGACAGAGTGCCCTGCGCGGCCGACCCGCTGGATGCCCGAGGCTACGCTCGGCGGGGCTTCCACTTGCAGCACCAGGTCGACCAGGCCCATGTCGATGCCGAGCTCGAGCGTGGAGGTCGCGACCAGCCCGCGCAAGAGTCCGGCTTTCAGCTGGTCCTCGATGAGCAGCCTCTGCTCGCGCGCGATGGAGCCGTGGTGGGCGCGGACGAGGTCTTCGCCGGCGAGCTCGTTGATGCGCGCGGCAAGCCGCTCGGCAAGCCGCCGCGAGTTGACGAAGACAATCGTCGAGCGATGCTCACGGATGAGGCTCAGGAGGCGCGGATAGATGGCCGGCCAGATGGTGTTCTGAACGGCACCGCCATCGTCCTGGGTCGAGAGCCTCGCCATGTCGTCGACCGGGACCTCGACGGTTACCTCCATGGTTTTCAGCCGGCCGGCGTCGACGATCGCGACATCGCGGCCCGTTCCACCAAGGAACCGAGCCACCTCCTCGAGCGGGCGCTGAGTTGCCGACAGACCGATGCGCTGCGGCTCGACCTTGGTCAGCACCGACAGGCGCTCCAGGCTCAGGGCAAGGTGCGAGCCGCGCTTGGTGGCCGCCACCGAATGAATCTCGTCGACGATGAGCCACCGGACCGATGCGAGGATTCGCCGAGCGGCGCTGGTGAGGAGGAGATACAGAGACTCGGGCGTCGTGATGAGGATGTCCGGCGGGTGGCGCTCCATCGACCGGCGCACATCGGCGGGCGTGTCGCCGGTGCGGATGGCGACCGTGATGTCCGGCGCCGTGAGCCCAAGCGTTTCGATCTGACGACGGATGCCCACCAGCGGCGAGCGGAGGTTGCGGTCGACGTCGTGGGCGAGTGCTTTCAGGGGTGACACATAAAGGACGCGACAGCGCTCGCCCTCCGGCGGGGTGGCCTCGCTGGTCAGGCGGTCAAGGCACCAAAGAAAGGCGGCCAGCGTCTTTCCGCTCCCGGTGGGCGCCGCCATGAGGACGTGGCGGCCGGCGGCGACCTCGTTCCAGCCACGCTCCTGCACCTGCGTCGGTTCCGCGAATGCGGCGCAAAACCAATCGCGAGCGGCCGGAGAAAAGAGATCGATCGCCCTCCCCACAAGGGTAGTTTGAGCGCTTTCGGGCTTACAAACAAGTGTTCGTTAACACCGCACTGTATCGTCCGCGACAGTGATCGATGCGTCCGAGTTTCGCGAGGTCATGGCCAGCCTGCCGAGCGGAGTGGTCGTGCTCACCGCGTTCGGCCAGGACCACCAGCCTCGCGGCCTTACGGTAAGCGCCTTCTGCGCCGTGTCGCTCGATCCCCCGCTTGCCCTTGCGTGCATTGACAAGACCTCCAACACCCTCCCCGCAGTCCAGCACACGGGCGGCTTCACGGCCAACATCCTTGCCGCAGGTCGTGACGAGCTGGCGCGACGCATGGCCACGAAGGTCCCCGACAAGTTCGAGGCGATCGCGTGGCGCAGGCCCGATCACGACGGCGGTCCGATCCTGCACGTCGACGTCGCCGCTTATGTGGTGTGCCGATTGAAGGAAACGATCGAAGCCGGTGACCACTGGATACTGATCGGCCAGGTGATGGAAGGAGCGCATCGAGCAGGGGTTGCCGCTCTGGTCTTCAGCCGGCGCGGCTACCACCGCTAGGCGCTTAGAGCTGTGGCTGCGGCCAGGACGGGACGAGCTGTGACAGGCCCGCGGACAGGAGTGTCAGCTTGTTGGTCAGGAGCAGGAACCCCATCACGAGCAGCACCGCCGCAGACGCGAGGTCGATCGCCCTTCGGTGTTGGTTGACGACGCGGACAAACGGTCGGGCGCGCTCGAAGGCAAACGCGAGCACCACGAACGGGAGACCCAGGCCCAGACAGTAGGCGATCATCAGAACCAGCCCTTGCGCCGTCGTCCCGGCCGACACCGCTGAGCTCAGGACTGCGCTCAAGGTCACACCGATGCAGGGCGTCCAACCGCTGGCGAAGCCCATCCCCAGGACAAACCCGCCCGCCACGCCACCGCCCGACGGCGCCTGATTCATCAAGCGATATTCGCCAGACAGGAAGGGGATGCGTATCAACCCGGCGACATGAAAGGCCATCACGATCACGAACACGCCGGCGACGACGGGTACATAGCCGCGAACAGGCTGGACCGCCACCGAAAAGACGTAGAAGAAAAGGATGAAGATCAACGAGAGCCCGGCCACGAAACCGAGTCCTGCCGTGACCACGGGTAGCGAGGGCGAGGTTTCCGCAACGGCCACGGGCCCTGGCCCCGAGCCGACAGACACCGCCCCTCCCGCGCGCATTCGCGCGCTTCCTCCCCGCGAAGCGGGGAGGTCACGGGACCAGCTTGTCGCCGGTCCCTGCTGCCCCGCTCGAGCGCCCAGATAAGCGAGGTAAGCAGGCACCAGCGGAAGCACGCATGGGGAGACGAACGACACCAGGCCCGCCAGCGCGGCCAGCCCTGGACTGATGCCGTCGAGGGTGCCAGGCATCGGCCCAATCGTACCGCCACCCATGGGCGGTACTCTTAGCGGCCGTGGCTCAGACGCTTCCGACTCGGGCGGAGGTGAACCGAAGGTTCACCTGGAACAGCGAGAGCGTCTTTTCCGACGAAGCGGAATTCGAGGCTGCCCTCGCATCGGTGCTCGCACGGCTCCCCGACCTGGCCGAGTTCAAGGGCCACATCGGTCTTTCACCAGACGCGCTTGCCGATTGGTTCGACGCGGCCGAGAGCGTGCAGCGATTGATGGGCAAGATCGTCGTGTTCGCCTCGATGTCGTACGCGGTCGACACCGCGGACCAGGGGGCCGCCGCGCGGTCCGATCGAGTGCGGACGGTCGGAGCACGACTCGGAGCAGCCATGTCGTTCGCGCTGCCGGAGATGATCGCGGCCGGATTTCCCAAGCTTCGGGAGTGGGTCTCGAGCTCGCCAAGGCTCGGCCACCTGGGACATTACTTCGACCGGCTCGAGAAGATGCAGAGTCACGTTCGCAGCCCTGAGGTCGAAGAGTTGCTGACGCAGGTGTCCGACCCGCTCGCAACCGCGCTCTCGGTTCACGGTGTGCTCGCCAACGCCGACCTCAAGTTCGCACCGGCGGTCGGGGCGGATGGCGGTGAGCACGAGGTGGCCCAGGGAACCATCACCGCGCTGCTCAGCAGCCAGGATCGCGAGCTCCGGCGCACAGCCTTCGAAAACTATGCCGACGCTCACCTGGACATGAAGCACGCGATGGCGGCCAACCTTGCGGCGGGGATCAAGCGCGACGTGTTTTATGCACGCGCTCGCGCTTTTGCGTCACCCCTCGAGTTCGCGTTGAAGCCAATTCACATCCCGGAAGCGGTGTTCCATGCCGTGATCCGCACCTTCCGCGAAAACGTGGGGACATGGCACCGGTACTGGCGCGTCCGCCGCCACGCCCTGGAGCTGGACGTGCTCAAGCCGTACGACACGCGCGCACAGCTCGGGGCGTCGACGCTCAACGTGCCCTACGAGCAAGCCGTCGAATGGATCGCGCAGGGCGTCCAGCCGCTGGGCGATGAATACGTGCAAATCCTGCGCAAAGGCGCGCTGGAAGACCGGTGGGTCGACATTTATCCCAACAAAGGCAAGCGTATGGGCGCCTTCTCCACCGGAGCACCGGGCACTTACCCCTTCATCTTCATGAGCTACAACGACGACATCTTTTCCATGAGCACATTGGCCCACGAGCTCGGACACTCGATGCACTCGTACTACGCGCGCAAGACCCAGCCATTCATCTACTCCGGCTATGGAATCTTTCAGGCGGAGGTGGCCTCGAATATGCATCAGGCCCTCACCCGCCGCCACCTGCTCGCCACCAACAACAATCCGGACTTCCAGATCGCGGTCATCGAAGAGGCGATGTCCAACTTCTATCGCTACTTCTTCATCATGCCGTCGCTGGCGCGTCTGGAGCTGGAGATCCACAATCGGGTCGAGCGCGGTGACGCGCTCACCGCCGACTACCTCGGCAACCTGATGGCCGACCTGATGCTCGAGGTTTACGGCTCTGAGGTGGATGTCAGCCCGCTCGACCGCGACCGCATCGGCTCGACGTGGGCTCAATTTCACACGCACCTGTACAGCAACTTCTACGTGTTCCAGTACGCGACCGGGATCGCGGGCGCTGCTCACCTTGCCGAGCGAGTGGTCGCCGGCGAGCCGGGTGCTGTCGATTCCTACCTCGCGTTCCTGAAAAGCGCCGGATCCATGTATCCACTCGATGGGCTCAGGCTCGCAGGCGTCGACATGGCATCGACTGAGCCCGTGGAAGCCGCGTTCGCCTCGCTCGCCGAAATGGTCGGCCGCCTGGAGGAGCTCATCGCCGCCAGGACCACAACCGCGAGGGCGAGCGGCGGGCGTGCCAAGGTGGCCGTGCCGTCCCGCGCGAAGCGGAAAACGAATTGATTGGGTGACTGAGGGGGAGACCGAAGCCCTCGACCTGACCGCCTTCTGCGTGCGAGGCGAGCCCATCGGCTATGCCGACGCGATGCGCGGGAACTTCACGCCGATCAAGGTGGGCGATGCGTGGGGTCCACCCTGGAGCACGACCTGGTTCCACGTCCAGGGCCGTGTGCCCGAGTCGTGGCTGGGTCGGCGCGTAGTCGCTGTTTTCGACCTCGGCTTTGACGGGCCGACCGGGTTCACCTGCGAAGCTCAGGCTTGGAAGAACGGCGAACCCTGGCGTGGGGTCGATCCCAACCATCGGTGGCTGCCTGTCGACGGCCCTGACGTCGACTTTTACCTGGAGGCGGCGGCCAACCCACGAGCGACCGAGCAAGGAGCTGAGCCCGCCGCGTCGATGATCGCGTTGCGCGAATCGCCCGAGCCGGCCTTCGTACTTCGGCAGGCGGAGCTGATGGTGCCCAAATCCGCCGAGCCGGCAACGACCGATGTGCGCCTCGATCCGTCACACAGGATCACCGCCGTCGGTCACGCCCATATCGACACCGCCTGGGAGTGGCCGCTCCGCGAAGCCAAGAGAAAGGTCGCCCGCAGCTGGTCGACGCAGCTCGCCTTGATGGACGAGCAGGCCGATTACATCTTCGCCGCCTCGCAACCGGCGCAATACGCATGGATGAAGGAGTCGTACCCCGACATCTACCGCCGCGTCACGGAGAAGGTGGCGGCCGGCCGGTGGGAGCCGGTGGGAGCGATGTGGGTCGAGGCCGACTGCAACCTTCCGTCGGGCGAGTCACTGGCGCGCCAGCTGCTGCACGGCAAGCGTTTTTTCATGCATGAGTTCGGCTACGAGACCAGGATCCTGTGGTTGCCGGACGTGTTCGGCTACCCCGGCAACCTGCCGCAGCTCATGTCGGAAGCCGGCTGCGACTACTTCCTCACCCAAAAGCTTTCGTGGAACGACACCAACAAGCCCGAGCACCACACCTTTATTTGGGAGGGGATCGACGGCTCTCGAATCTTCACGCACTTTCCGCCCGCCGACACCTACAACGGCAGCTTCACGCCTGAGGAGGTCGCGTGGAGCATCCGCAATTTCAAGGACGGACGCAGCTCTAAAAGGTCGCTCTACCTGTTTGGTTGGGGTGACGGAGGCGGCGGTCCCCAGCCCGAGATGATCGAATCGGCGCACCGGCTCGGCGTCGAGATCGGCCGCGCCGCTGATTTCTTCGAGGCGGCTTCAGCGGAGGCTACCGACCTGACCACCACGGTTGGCGAGCTGTACTTCGAGCTGCACCGCGGCACCTACACCAGCCAGTCGCGGACGAAGCGCCTGAATCGCCTGGCTCAACAAGCGCTGCGTGAGTCGGAGATGTGGTCGGTGGCGGCCGGCGCCGCATACCCCTCGACCGAGCTGGCCGCGCTGTGGCAGACGCTGCTCCTCAACCAGTTTCACGACATCCTGCCGGGCTCGAGCATCGACTGGGTCTACGAGGAGGCGGAACGCGACCTCGCGGATGTCGAAGCGCGAGCCAACGCCATCAGCGAGGCGGCGATGTCGGCGATTGTGGGCAACGGTGAAGGCTTGGTGGCCTTCAACTCGACGTCGCATCCGCGCAGCGAGCTCGTGAGCCTGAACAATGAATACGCACGAATCGAAGCTCCAGCTTGCGGGTGGGCGGCAGTCGTCCCGCGTTCGAGCGAGCCCGAGGTCTCGGTCACCGACCACAGCATGGAAAACGAGCTGCTCCGCGTCGAATGGGACGAACGTGCCGTGCTGACCTCAATCTGGGACAAGGAAGTGAATCGCGAGGTGCTGAGCGGGCCGGGTAACCTGCTCCAGCTGCACGAGGACAACCCGGTGCGGTGGGACGCGTGGGATCTCGACCCCCATTACCGCGACGCATTCATCGACGTGACCTCAATCGAAAAAGTTCAGCAGCGCGACGGACTCCGGGGGACCCTGGCCTTCGGACGCACATTCGGCGAGTCGTGGCTGTTTCAGCTCATGACGCTTGACGCTGGATCGCGAGTGCTGCGTTTCGAGACAGTTGTCGAGTGGCGGGAACGCCACAAGATGCTCAAGGTCGCGTTCCCGGTGACAGTCGCGGCACGGGAGGCCACTTATGAGGTCCAGTTCGGCCACATTCGGCGGCCGACGCACGAAGACACCAGTCAGGCCAAGGCGATGTTCGAGGTGTGCGCACAGCGCTGGGCTGACCTGGGCGATGGCGAATATGGCGTCGCGTTGATGAACGATTGCAAGCACGGCTACGACATCCGCGGATCGGTAATGCGACTCTCTCTGTTGCGCGGACCCACGCATCCGGACCCGACCGCCGACCTCGGCGGCCACCAGTTCACCTATGCCCTCATGCCACACCTCGGAGACTTCCGGGAAGCCGGGGTCATCGAGGCCGCTGAGGACTTGAACGCGCCGCTTCTGCCCGCCAATGGAAGCCTGACGCCTGGCTCATCCCGGTCGCTGATCGAGCTGGACACGCGCCAGGTCATCGTCGACGCGATCAAGCGCGCCGAGGATTCGGAGGCAGTTATCGTCCGGCTCTACGAGGCCTGGGGACGCCCTTGCCGGGCTCGGGTCCGTACCACGCTGCCGGTGTCGCGTGCGTACCTGTGCGATCTCCTCGAGCGCAACGGCACCGAGGTTGTCGTCCATGGCGGCGAGCTCGAGCTGGAGCTCACGCCGTTCAAGATCATCACGCTGAAGCTCGAACCCTAGAGCAGTCGCAAGAGCGCAGCCGTTGCGGCCGCTGCCACAACGACGACAAGGAATGGGGCGCGCAGCAGGACCGCGACCAACGCGACACCCAGCGCCGCGGCGCGAACGTCGAGCACGAGGTGGTGGCCGCTCGAAAAGGTCTGGGTCGCCACCAGCGCCGCGAGCAGGGCGACCGGGAGCAGCGGGACGGTCTGCTGGAGGCGGGGATTCTGCAGCCATCGCTGCGGCAGTGACACTCCTGCCAGCTTGAGCAGATAACAGACAGCCGAGGCCACCAACAGGCCCGCCCAGATCATCACCGTTTGACCGGCCGCAGGCCGAGGAGCGCGACCAATGCCGCGACGATCAACAACGGGATTCCGGCTGGGACGAACGGCAGGAAGAGGAGCGCGACAACACCGGCGGCCAGGGCGATTGCGATCGGCTCTCGAGAACGAAGTCTCGGCGCCAGCAGGGCGAGAAAAGCGGCTGGCGGTGCGGCATCCAGCCCGAGTACCTTCGGGTTGGACAGGGCGTGCGTCGCCAGAGCTCCAATGAGAGTGCCGAGGTTCCACAGCGTGAAGATCGCAACTCCCGTCGCCCAGAATGCAAACCGCCCTTCGCGTTCATCCTCTCGTGCAATCGCCATCGCGGTCGTCTCGTCGATGACGAAGTGTGCGGCCACGAATCTGCGCCACCCGCGAGCATTGAGCAACGTGGAAAGGCGCAGGCCGTACAGTGCGTTCCGCGAACCGAGGAGTGCGGCCGTAGCCGCTCCGGCCCACACGCTGCCGCCCGCTCCCAGCACTCCCACCAGCGCGAACTGTGAGGCGCCGGTGAACATCAGCACCGACAGGCTGACGGTCTGGATCAGGGACAACCCGGCGGTCGTCGCAATCGCCCCAAATGACAAGGCATAGGCGCCGCTCGCGATGCCGATTCCCAATGCATCCCGAATGACGCCGGCGCGCGAAGGCGTTTCTATTCGGGCGTCACATACGCAGCGGTGATGCCGCCGTCGACCACGAAGGTCGCCCCGTTGACGTAGCTCGACTCGTCGCTGGCCAGGAACAGGGCGGCGTTGGCGATCTCCCTGGCCTTCGCGAGACGCCCCATCGGCAGGTGGACGCGGCGACGCTCGTACGCGCCGGCGTTCTCGCTGAACAGGCGCATCAGGAGCGGCGTCTCCACCGGCCCGGGGCACAGAGCGTTGACCCGGACACCTGCGCGGGCGAACTGCACCGCGAGCTCGCGGCTCATCGATAGGACGGCGCCCTTGGAGGCGGTGTACGCGATCTGCGACGTGGCCGCGCCCATCAAAGCCACGAACGACGCCACGTTGATCACCGACCCGCCACCCGCTTGGAGGAGATGCGGGATTCCGTACTTGCAGCACAAGAACACGCCCCTGGCGTTCACGTTCTGGACTCTGTCCCACGCTTCGGGCTCGGTGGTCAGGATCGAGTCATCGTCCGCCGGCATGATGCCGGCGTTGTTGTAGAGGACGTGAATCCGCCCGTAACGCTTCGCCGTCTCGGCGTACATGCGCTGGACGCTGGTCGGATCGCTGACGTCCGCTTTGAAGAAAAACGCATCGCGGCATTCGGCCGCCGTCTTCTCACCCGCTTCCTGTCCCACGTCGGCGATGCAAACTCGCGCGCCTTCGGCCGAGAAGAGCAGTGCGGCCTCGCGTCCGATACCGCCTGCCGCGCCGGTGATGACCGCGACCTTTCCGTCCAGCCTTCCCATCACGCCTCCGTTGAGATGTACACGTTCTTGACTTCGGAGTAGCCATCCATCGCATGCATGCCCAGCTCGCGGCCGAAGCCTGATTGCTTGAACCCGCCGAACGGGGTCGTGACGCGAACCGAGCTGTTCGAGTTCACCGAAAGCACGCCGGTTTCGAGGGCCCGCGCGACTCTGAGCGCCCGCGCACCATCGCGTGTCCAGATCGAACCGGACAAGCCGTATGGCGTGTCGTTGGCGATTCGCACCGCCTCCTCCTCATCGGTGAAGGGGATGATGGCCGCGACCGGCCCAAACACCTCCTCGCGCGCAACCCGATCCTGGTTCGACGCTGCGACCAACGTGGGCGGAAACCAGAAGCCCGCCCCGTTCGGCGCCTTGCCCTGGAAGAGCGGTGTGCCTTCGACGAACGCCGCCACCTTGGCTCGATGGTCCGCCGTGATCAGCGGGCCCATGTCCGTGCCCTGCTCCTCAGGGTCGCCCACCTTGAAGCGCGCGGTCGCATCGACAAGCAGGCCGACGAACCGGTCGTACACCGATCTCTGGACCAGGATTCGCGAGCGCGCGCAGCAGTCCTGTCCGGCATTGCCGAACACGGCGCCGGGTGCGGCTGCGGCGGCTCGCTCCAGGTCTGCATCTTCGAAGATCAAGTTGGCCGACTTGCCCCCAAGCTCGAGGGTGACGCGCTTGATGGTGCGCGACGCCCCTTCCATGACGCGCCGGCCGACCTCCGTCGAGCCGGTGAAGCCGATCTTGGCCACGTCCGGGTGCGCGATCAAGCGCTCTCCGACCACAGAGCCCGGCCCCACAAGCACATTGACCACACCCGCGGGCAGGCCGGCCTCCAGGGCGAGCTCCGCAAAGCGCAGCGCCGTGAGCGGCGTCAGCTCCGCAGGCTTCAGGACCACGGTGTTGCCGCACGCAAGAGCGGGACCGAGCTTCCAGCTCGCGAGCATGAGCGGGAAGTTCCAGGGCACGATCATGCCGACGACACCGAGTGGTTCGCGGAACGTCAAGTCGACGCCGCCGGCGACCGGAATCGTGTCGCCGTAATGCTTTTCCACGGCGCCGGCATAGAAGTGGAAGACGTCGGCCACCATCCCGACCTCCCACCTCGAGTCGCCGAGCGGCTTGCCAACGTTCGCGGTCTCGAGCCGCGCGAGCTCCTCGCCATGCTCTTCCACCAGGACCGCCACGCGGCGCATGAGTCGGGCGCGATCAGCCGGCTTCACGGCGCGCCATGCCGGATACGCCGCGCGGGCAGCCGCGACGGCGCGGTCAGTCTCCTCGATGCCCGCTCGATCCAGGTGCGCGATTGGACTCGCGGTCGCGGGGTTCAGAACGTCGAGCGTCATCCGCGCTCGAACATCCGCTCACGCTCGTAACCCGTCACGACCCTGTCGAACTGCGATTGCTCGCTGCGCGCGTAGTTGAGGTAGTGGTCGACCACGTCATCGCCGAACGCCTGCCTCGCCATCGTCCCTTTTTCCAGATGCCCGATCGCGTCTCGCAGCGTGTTGGGGAATCGCTGGACATCGGATTCGTATGCGTTGCCGGTGAACGCGGGCGGCAGCTTGAGCTTTTGCTCGATGCCGTGCAACCCCGCGGCCAGCAGCGCGGCAAAGGTGATGTACGGATTGACATCTCCGCCCGGGATGCGGCACTCGGTCCGCAAATGCTGCCCGTGGCCGACGATTCGGAATCCACACGTCCGGTTGTCGTGGCCCCACGCCAGGGTGGTGGGCGCCCAGCTGGCCGCGGCGTAGCGCTTGTAAGAGTTGACGGTCGGGGCAAGAAAGATCGCGAGCTCCGATGCAGCGGCGATCTGGCCGGCAAGGTAATGCTTGAAGGTCTCGGACTCCCCGTCGAACGTGTTGCGGCCCTTGGTCCACAGGCTGGAGTGGACGTGGCATGAGCTGCCGATCCATCTGTGGTCGGGTTTGGCCATGAACGTCACCGAGCAGCCGTTCTGGTGAGCCATCTCCTTGGTGCCGTTCTTGTAGATGACGTGGCTGTCGGCCATGGTGAGCGCATCTGCGAAATGGAAATTGATCTCCTGCTGCCCCGGCCACGCTTCGCCTTTGGAGCTTTCGACGGCAATGCCGGCCCCCTTCATCGCTTTGCGGACGGAGCGGATGAACGGCTCGTCGTAGGTGGTGGCAAGGATGTGGTAGTCGAGGTTGTACGGGACTGACGGGGTCAGGCCGATGTAGTGCTTGGCGTGGGCCTCGGCGTACGTCTCCTTCAGCAGGTAGAACTCGAGCTCGGAGCCGAACATGGGCTCGAAGCCAAGCTTTCGGGCGCGCTCGACCTGGCCTTTCAACACCTGGCGTGGCGACGGCCGGACCGGCGAACCGTCTGACCACGCGACGTCCGCGAGGACCAGCGCGGTGGCCTCCAGCCAGGGGATGCGCCGGAGGGTCGTGAAGTCGGTGATCAGCTCGAAGTCGCCGTAGCCGCGTTCCCAGCTGGCCATCTCGTAACCGGGTACGGGGTCCATGTCCATGTCGTTGGCGAGCAGGTAGTTGCATCCCTCCGTGCTTTGCCCGCTCGCCGACGACTCCACGAAATACTCGGCGTCGACGCGCTTTCCCATCAGGCGCCCCTGCATGTCGGTCAGCGCGACGATGACGGTGTCGATCTCGCCCTTTTTGACCTGGGCCGCAAGTTCGTCGCGTGTCAGCAACTTCCTACCCCTTTGACTTTTCGCGAGTGCGGGCACGCGCTACGAAACGCTCGAATAGCGACTTGGCCCACGGCAGGTCACCGGTCAGCTCTTCCGGGTGACACTGGACCGCCACGATGAGCCCGTCGTCCGACTCCAGGCCCTCCACCGTGCCATCCTGCCCCTTCGCCGTTTGATGGAGCCCGGGAGCCAGCGACCGCACCGCCTGGTGGTGAAGGCTGTTGACCCGAATCGAAGTCTCTCCCGCTGCGCGGCCGAGCTCTGATTCGGGATCGACTTCGATGGTGTGAGCCAGGTGCTTTCGCCCGTGCACCCGGACGTCGTGGTCTTCGAGATGCTGAATGAGCGACCCGCCCATGGCCACGTTGATCACTTGCTGGCCGCGGCATATCCCGAGGACCGGGATCTGCTTGTCGCGCGCCTGACGGAAAAGCGTCAGCTCGGTGTCGTCGAGCGCCCGGTCGATGGGTCCAACAGCCTTTTCGGCCACTTCGCCATACAGGGCCGGGTCGACGTCCCACCCGCCGGGTAGCAGCAGGCCGTCGACGTCCGGGAGCGAATCGCGCCCGGACTGAAGCGTCACCGCCTCGCCGCCGGCGTTTTCCACCGCCCTTTTGAACGTGTCGTAGTAGGCGGCCTCCCGCCTCGGACTGACGGTGATGCCGATCTTGGGGCGTTGGTTGCTCAGCGGGCCGCTTAGCTCACTTGACGAGCGCACCGCCAAGCTCGGCCTCGATCTTTGCAAGCTCTTCCACAGTTCCCTGAACCTTCGGTCCCTTGAACCAATTCCTGGCTGACAGGAACCAGTATCCACCTGAGTAAATCAGCACTGCCCCGACCGCCACGGGGGCGTAGTTGAACGTCTGCAGCGTATTGCCCGGCGAGACCTGCGGCAGGACGAAAAGTATGGTGATGAACGCGATCCAGATGACGGCGATCCAGCCGACCGGAGCGCTCCACTGCCCGAGGTTCCATGGACCAGCCTGGAATCTGGCGCCGGCCAGGCGGCGGAGTAGGATCGGGATCCCGTAGGCGATGTACAGGCCGATGACCGCGATCGACACGACCGCGGCGTACGCGATGGGATTCCAAAGGTAGGGCAGTCCGAGTATGAAAGCGCCGGCGGCCGCGAACCAGATGGAGTTGGTCGGAGTGCGCGTTCGGGCGTTGATCTTGTGCCAGAACTGCGATCCCGGCACCGCTCCGTCGCGAGAGAACGCGTAAATCATTCGCGAATTGGCGGTCACAGATGACATACCGCAGTAGAACTGAGCGCCGACAACGATGAGGAGCAGGAACGTGGTCCAGCCCTTCCCCAGCGCATCCAGGAAGATCACACCGGGCGCCGCACCGCCGGCCAGGAACTCGTTGGTGTAGTTCGACTGCGTGATTGCCTGCGTGACCCCAATCAGCAGCACCCAACCCGCGAACAGCGAAACCACGATTGACCAGACGATGCCGCGCGGGCCGGAGATCGCCGCATTGTGGGTCTCCTCGGTCATGTGGGCGGAGGCGTCGTAGCCCGTGAACGTGTATTGCGCGTTGAGGAGGCCAGTGAGGAACACATATGCGCCGGCCAACGGGAAGCTGAAGCCGGTTTGGTTCTCAAAGTGCGTGAATACATAGGACACCGAGTTGTGGTTCTTGGGAACCACGAACAACACCGTGACGATGATCAAGACGCCCGCCAGATGCCACCACACCGAGATGTCGTTGAGAAACGCCACGACAGTAACGCCAAAGGTGTTCAGGAGCCCGTGGATGAAGAGCGCGATGCCGTAAATGACGATGATCGCGACTGGAGTCGTCGGGTAGCTGAACAACAGGTTGAGCAGGAAATCAGCGAAGTAGGCGAGGCCAAAATCGATTCCGGCGGTGACCGCGACTTGGCCCAAGAGGTTGAACCAGCCAGTGAACCAGCTCCACGCAGCAGAGTTCTTGCCTCCGAGCTTCGCCGCCCAGTAGTAGAGACCTCCGGCGGTCGGATAGCTTGAGCAAACCTCGGCCATCGCCAGGCCGACGAGGGTAACCATGATGCCGACGAACGGCCAGCCAAGGGTGATCACGGCAGGGCCGCCGTTGGTCATGCCGAAGAAGAAGACGGTCAGACAGCCCGAGAGGATCGAGATGATGGTGAACGAGACTGCGAAGTTGTTGAACGTGGACATCTTGCGGCGCAGCTCTTGCGCATAGCCCATCCGGTGGAGCGTTTCGACGTCAGAATCGCGAACCTGGACGCTCATTGACCCTCCCTATGGCACCGCAAGGCAGCGCCCAAAGCCGCGCCCTCCCAAAGGCTTGCGGCGAAGCTAACAGCCGCTACGATTCTTGTCAAGGATGTCTCAGGAGGGGGATGGATTGGGCCGGGATGTAACAAACGACACCGCCCACGACTCTCGCGTGGGGGAGCTGGTGAGGCATCGCTTCGGCAGCCTGAGCCCGGCCGAGCGCAAGCTGGCCAGGGTGCTGCTGGCCTCGTTCCCCATCGCCGGGCTTGAGAGCGTGGCCCGCTTCGCCGAGCGGGCCGGCGTCAGCCCGCCGACGGTGACCAGGTTCATCACCAAGCTCGGCTTCAAGGGCTATCCGGAGTTTCAGGAGGTCATCCGCCATGAGGTCCAGGCGCGCCTCAGCTCGCCTCTGGCCCGATACCGCGACGAGCCGCCCGGGCGAGGCACCGACTCGGTCCTGAGCGAATCGCTGGAGGTGTCGCGCCACGCGGTCAAGGCGACGCTCGACCTGCTGTCCCATCGCGATGTCGAAGAGACGGTCGATCTTCTCGCCGACGTTCGCCGCCGCGTGCTGGTGCTCGGCGGCAGGGTCAGCGGCCAGCTGGCTCGCTACCTGGCGAGCCAGCTTCATCTGCTGCGGCCAGGGGTTGACGTCGTCGACTCCGAGCGTGGAGCGCCGGCACAACAGCTGATCGACCTGAGGAAGGGCGACCTGTTGGTGGTGTTCGACTACCGCCGCTATCAGTCCGACACGATCGAGAGCGCCCGGATCGCCGGCGCCCAAGGCTGCAACGTCATCCTGTTCACCGATCAGTGGCTGTCGCCGGCGTCCGCATCTGCACGCCAGGTGCTGGTGACCAGCGTTGACACCGTCGGGCCCTTCGACTCACTCGTGGGCGCCACCGCAGTGGTCGAGGCGGTGGTGGCCGCGGTGTTGAATCGTCTTGGACCGAAAGCGCAGACCCGCATGCAGAGCCTGGACCGGCTGCGCGCGGGCGACGTCCTGGAATCGCCTGGCTGACGGCGCCTAGGCGGGCGTGGCCTCGATGATGTACTGGCGCACCTGGTCGCCGAACGTCCGCGTGTTGATCGGCTTGGCGATGTAGCCCACGCAGCCCGCCGCAAGCGCCTCCTCCCGATCGCCCACCATGGCGTGCGCGGTCAAGGCGACGATCGGAATCATTGCGGTCTTGGGGTCTGCCTTCAGGCGGCGAGTCAGCCCCAGGCCATCTTCGCCCGGAAGCTGGACGTCCATGAGGATCAGGTCGGGTCGGTTGGTGGTCAGTAGGTCGACCGCATCCTTCGCGTTACCGGCCAGCTCGACCCGGTAGCCTTCACGCACCAGAACGGAGGACGCGAGCAGCTGATTGGCCTCGTTGTCCTCGACCACAAGGATCAGCGTTCCGTTCTTCACTTGGCGCCCCCGGACCCGACCACGCGCTGCAGGTGTCCGAGCAAGTCGAGTGCACCCGTCGAGCCGTGGCCGAGAATTGACGACACGTGGCCGTTCAAATGGCCCTTGTCGGTGTCGGTCAGGTCTTTGGCGGTGACAATCATGATCGGGGTGGACTTGGTCTCTGCGTTGGCCCGCAGCGCCCTCACCACGTCCAGACCGCTAACATCCGGCATCATCAGATCGAGCAACACGAGGTCGGGCTTGATTGCCATCGCCACCTGAATGGCCTCCCGCCCGCCGGCGGCCTGCACGACCGTGAAGCCTTCCGCTTCGAGGACCGCCGCCAGCAGCTCCCGTTGGACCGTTTCGTCGTCAACGACGAGCACGCTGATCTTTTCTTTGCCGGTTTGGCGCTTGAAGTTGAAGCGACTGAGACGGTCGAGAAGCTGGTTGGCTCGAATCGGCTTCACCAAATAATCGAGCGCACCAAGTGCAGCGCCGAGCTCCGGGTTGTCGACTACGCTGACCACCAGGACCGGGATGCCGCTGGTCGTCTCATCTCGCTTGAGGCGTGCCAGCACCTCCCATCCGTCGAGCTCCGGGAGAACGATGTCCAGCAGGATCGCAACCGGCTGCAAGTCGCGCGCCAGGCGCAGAGCCTCGCTGCCCGTGCGTGCGATCTCCAGGCGGAAACCACCTCGCTCGACGATATGCGAGACCAGCTCGGCATCTGACTCGTTGTCTTCGACGACGAGGATGAGCGGGCGATCGTCTCGGATGTTGGCGGCGGGTAGGACTCGATCCCTGGTTGGCGGACCGACCGATGTGAGCCCCGCCGCCGGAAGGCAGAGGGTAAACGTGCTGCCTTTCCCGAGCTCGCTCTCGAGGCGCACATCACCCCCATGAAGGACTGCGAAGTGCCGCGTGAGCGCGAGTCCCAACCCAGTTCCCTGGGCCACGCGGCCAATGCCCGAGTCGAGCTGTTGGAACTCCTCGAAGATCCGCCCCTGATCGACTTTGGAGATTCCGATCCCGGTATCGGCCACCGAGATCTCCAGGGATTCGGGCAGGCGTTTGGCGGCAATCGTCACCGTTCCGCCCTCCGGCGTGAACTTGATCGCGTTCGACATCAGGTTCAGAAGCATTTGCTTGAGCTTGCCTGCGTCAGCGATGAGCACGATCTCGGAGCTCACACGCTTCAGAACCTTCAGCTGTTTCTTGGCGGCGAGCGGCTGGGCGACGCTGATCACGTCATCGACCACTGTCGTGAGACGAAGCGTCTCCGGCCGGAGCTTCATCTGGCCTGCCTCCACCTTGGCCAGGTCGAGGATGTCGTTGATCAGCCCAAGGAGGTTCTCTCCGCCGCTGTGTATGTGCTCAAGGAAGTTCTTCCGGGACGCCTCGTTGAACCTGCGCCCGTCATCGTCGATGAGCAGCTCGGAGAATCCCAGGATCGCGCTCAGTGGCGTGCGCAGCTCATGGCTCATGTTGGCGAGGAAGACGCTCTTCGTCTTGTTGGCCGCCTGCAGGTCCTGGTTGAGCTTCTGGAGCTCGCGGGATCTCAGAAAGAGCTCGATCTCCATCTTGGTCGTGCGCTGCTGAAGCTCGACTGTCAGCTGCTGCTGCGCGCTTTCCTGGTCTTTGAGCTCCATGTATTCCGTCACGTTCGCCACGCGATGGATGATGTAGGCCAGGCTTCGGTCTGGCCCGAACACTGGCGTGTTGAGCGGGCTCCAGTACCTCACCTCGAAGCCGCCGCCTTCTGACTCGGGCCGGCGGATGTCGTACTTCTGGACCGCCATGGTGTCGGGAACCAGCTCGGTCCGGACTCGGTTCAACGAGGTGCGCAGGTTGGTCACGCCCGAAGCGTCCGGGTCGTCCGGGTTGTCCGGGAAGACCTCGAACAAGGCTCTGCCGAGGATCTCAGGCCGTTTGGTCATGGTCGCATCGAGATAAGCGTCGGTGACCGCCACGATGGTCAGGTCAGGATCGAGGACCAGGTAGAGCCCCGGGGCGGACTCGAACAGGGACTCGAAGTCCGGATCCTGGCGGATCACGGCCACCGAGCCCAACGCACGTCGAAATCAAACCGAACTGTCCCCACGGTCCCGGTCTACACGGAGTGGGCCGGTAAGTCGCCGTATGGCGGCATGGCTTGCGGCCCCCTAAGGCGGATGGGCCCTCGTGGTCCTACCCGTGCAGGAGCTTCCAGACCCGCATGGGGGTGATCGGGACCTCGTCGACCGTGACATCGTGACCGAGCGCTACCAGCGCGTCCTCTGTCGCGTTTGCGATCGCGGCCGGCACGGCGATCGTCCCCGCCTCGCCCGCGCCTCGAAACCCCTCCGGGTTATGCGAGCTGGCGGTCTCGGTATGGATCAGCTCCGGCTCCGCGCGGACCTCCGGTGCGCTGACGATCGTGTAGTCGAGGAACGACGGAGACTGGAAGTTGCCGTCGGCAGAGTAGAGGGCCTCCTCGTACAGCGCGTAACCCAAGCCATGTGCGTATCCACCGTGAAGCTGGCCCTCCAGCGTCGTCGGGTTGATGGCGCGGCCGGAGTCGTGCGCGATCACGTAACGGAGGACCTCGATGGCGCCGGTTTCGACATCGACACGAACCACGGCCGCATGGCAGCTGGACGCCCAGGCCGCCTTTCCTTTCGAATCCCAGGCGGCCGCGGCTTCGAGGCCGCTGCCGACCAGGTCCTTGAGCGGCACGTGTCGATCTGGGACACCGCGAACCCCAACGCCGCCGACGGTGAGCACCAGGTCATCCGCGGCCGCCTCCAGACGTTCGGATGCGCGCTCCAGCAGAGAGCGCCGCGCCGCTACCGCGGACATCGAGACCGAGTTGCCCACCTCCACCGCGCTGCGGCTGCCGGCGGTCACCATCGAAAAAGGAATGTCGCGGCTGTCGCCGGCGTGTACCTCGACCCGGTCGATCGGCCAACCCAGGCGGTCGGCCACGACCTGCGCCACGAATGTCTGGTGGCCCTGGCCCTGAGGCGTGCCGCCTATGAACACCCTCGCCGTTCCATCAGGGAGCACCACCACGCGCGATGGCTCCGCCATTCCGAGGCCCGTGGATTCGGCGCACATCGCGACGCCCACGCCGACGGGCTCGCCTGCAATCTGGCGCCGGCGCACCGAGGCAGCGTCGACACGTTTGACTGCCAGGTCCAGCAGGCGCGGGTAGTCCCCACCGTCGTACACGATCGACTGGAAGCCGGTGTCGTACGGCATCTCGGCCGGAGTGACCAGGTTCCGGCGCCGCACTTCGATCGGGTCGAGGCCCAGCTTTCGCGAAAGCCGGTCGACCATGCGCTCGATCGCGTAGTTGCCGACCGGGCGGCCGCCGCCTCGGATGTACACGACCGGAGGCGTGTCCGAATGACGCGGCACGACCTCGAGGTCGATGGAGCCCAGTCGGTAGGCCGACATCGCATGTGCCGACATGCTCAGACCCTGGAACGCGCCTCTGCTGAAGTACGCGCCGATCGGCCACGCCAGCTTGCCCCGCAACCCCTTGATATGACCTTCCTTGTCGGAAGCGATTTCAAGGTCGAGGTCCACAGCGTGTGCCTGGCCGGTTGTATGCCCGTCATCGGTCCTGCTCGCAACCCATTTGACGGGACGTTTCAGAAGCCGGCTCAGCGCGGCGGCGATGAGGTACTCGGGATATGGATTGTTCTTGGCCCCGAAGCTGCCACCGACATCCTCGGCGATCGCAACCACCTGGGATTTTTCCAGCCCGAGGCAGGCGGCGATCGTGTCGCGCAGACCGTGGACCCCACCCACCGTCGCCCTGACGAACAGCTGCTGTTCGGCATCGCGCCACTCAGCAAGAACGGCTCTCGGTTCCATCGCCGCGCCGCAAATCCGGCCCATTCCCAGCTGCCCGCGCACGGTGATGGCCGCGCTTTCGAACGCCGCAGCCGGATCGCCAGACCGGAAGCTCTGCCCCGGCAACGCGGCCGCTGTCAAATTGAGGGAGTTGAGATCGACCTCGATTGCATCAATCGCGTCATACGCCTGGTACTCGGTCTCGGCCGCAACGACCGCGACGGCGTCGCCTTCGAACCGTACCTCGCCGCGGGCCAGGATCGGACGCCGGACAGGCGGTGGCTGCGGAGTGGGGTCGGGCATGTACTCATCGGCCAGGCCGATCTGCCCCGCTGTCCACGCCCCCACGACGCCGGGCATGCGCAGCGCTGCACTGACATCGACGGTCAGGCCGTCACCCCTTGGTACGCCCGCCCGGCGGATCGCCAGGTGCACCATGCCGACCGGGTGCCCATCTGCCGAATAACGGCCCTGGCCCTGTACCAGCGGCGGGTCTTCACGACGCCGCATCGGCCGTCCGATCCAGGTGTCGGTGCTCAACTGACCGGCTGCAGGCGGCGGTAGTCCTCCGGCGTGTCGAGGTCGATGGGGTGCTTCAGGTCACGGTCGGATGCAAGGCTCGCCACCAGCTCGGGCCGCGCCCGGATGACGGCGCGGCAACCAACGTCACCCTCGAGGGACATCAGGTCTCCCCAGAGCTCTCGCTCCAGCACGACTGGCGGATGAAGGAGGCCGTTGAAGCTCATGGCCGCGGCGGGCAGGCCGGATCGCTCCTGCAGGTCGAGCAGCCGGTCGATTAGCCCGTCGCCGATATCGGGCTGATCACCAAGGATGACGACGATGCGATCGACCCCCTCGTCGAGCGAGGTCAGCCCGGCTCGGAGCGACGAAGCCATGCCCAACGCGTGGTCGGGATTTATCAGCAAGCGAGCACGGCCGAGGTCGACCTGTCCGCGGATCTCGTCGGCCGCAGCCCCAAGCACCACCAGCACTTGGTCGAGGCGCGATGCACATGCATGTCCAACCACCACCTCGAGCAGCGGCCGGCCGTCGATCGACAGGAGCTGCTTTGGACTTCCCATGCGCCGCGACGATCCGGCGGCCAGGATCAATCCTGTTGAGCGAAGCACTATCTGACTCGATTCTAGGGGCTCCCCGCGTACGATCTCCGCGTGGCTACCGAGGTCGTCAAGGCTCTTACGGCCGACGAGATCCGCGAGCTCTGCCTTCGCCATACCCTGTACGACTGGTCGGCCCAGTCGGCGCTGAAGCCGCTCGTGGTCACAGGCGCAAAGGGGGTCCACTTCCACACCGCCGACGGGCGCCGGTTCATCGACTTCAACAGCCAGCTGATGTGTGTCAACGCCGGTCATGGCGATCGCCGGATCATCGACGCGATCAAGCGTCAGGCAGATGAGCTTGCCTACGTCAACCCGGCGATGGCCACCGAGCCGCGTGCGCGCCTCGGCCGCAAGCTTGCGGAGCTGCTGCCCGGCGACATCGACAAGGTCTTCTTCACGCTCGCGGGCAACGACGCCAACGAGAACGCGATCAAGATCGCCCGCACGGTCACGGGCAGACCGAAGATCCTTGCGCGCTATCGCTCCTACCACGGTGCAACGGGCACCGCCATTCAGGCCACCGGCGACCCCCGACGCTGGACCAACGAGAGCGCGAGCGGCGTCGTTCACGTCCTTGATCCGTACCACGGTATCCAGCGTGGGACCGACTCGGCCGAGGTGGCGCTCAACCTTCTCGAGGAGACCATCCAGCTCGAAGGCCCGTCGACGATAGCGGCATTCATCCTCGAGCCGGTCACCGGCACCAACGGAATTCTCATCCCGCCGGACGGCTACTTGCAGGGTGTTCGCGAGATCTGTGACCGTCACGGCATCCTTCTGATCTGCGACGAGGTCATGACGGGGTTCGGTCGCACGGGGCGGTGGTTCGCGGTCGACCACTGGGCGGTTGTACCCGACCTCATCACGATGGCAAAGGGCTTGACGAGCAGCTACGCGCCGCTCGGAGCAGTCGGTATGCGCCCGAAGGTTGCCGCGCACTTCGACAGCAACGTCTTTTACGGCGGCCTGACCTACAACAGCCATCCGCTCGGCTGCGCGGCGGCACTCGGGGCGATCCAGGCATATGAAGAGGACGACATGGTCGGCAACGCACGCCGGATGGGAGCGGTCCTGGCCAAGCACCACAGGCGCCTGCAGGAACGGCATGCGTGCGTGGGCGCGGTTCGATCCATCGGATTGTTCGGGGCGCTCGAGCTCGTGCGAGACCGCCACACCCTCGAGCCGCTCGCGCCTTTCAACGGCACGTCGCCCGAGATGAGGGCGATCGGTCAAGCACTGTTGGACGCGGGCCTGTTCACGTTCATCCGCTGGAACACAGTCATGACCAACCCGCCCCTGTGCATCACCGAGGACGAGCTCGACGAAGGCTTCGAGATCCTGGACGCCGCCCTGGAGCTCGGCGACCGCGCTGTTGCCGGCTAGCTCTTGAATAACCGTGGAGCCATGATCGCGGCCACCATCAAGCGCGACCACCTCCGCGCCGTTCAGCTCGAGAAGCTTCGGGACGGCGTTCGGGACGTGCTCCGAACGAATACCTTCTGGCGCGCGCGGCTGAGCGACATCCACGGGTGGGACGACTTCGAACGTCTCCCACTGACAACCAAGGGCGAGCTGCTCGCCGATCAGGAGGCGCACCCGCCATACGGAACCAACCTCACGTATCCCCTCAACCACTACATCCGGCTCCACCAGACATCCGGCTCGACGGGCACGCATCCGCTTCGCTGGTTGGACACTGCCGAATCTTGGGAGTGGTGGCTGCGCATCTGGTCCGACCACGTCTACCGCGCGGCCGGGGTCACCGCCGCAGACCGGCTCTTCTTCGCCTTCTCATTTGGTCCGTTCATCGGTTTCTGGACGGCCTTCGGCGGCGCGGAAAAGCTGGGCGCCCTCGCCATCTCGGGCGGCGCGATGACCACAGAGCAGCGGGTCCGCAACCTCATCGACTTTCGCGCCACCGTGCTGCTCTCGACGCCCACGTACGCCTTGAGGCTGGCCGATGTCGCGCGCGAGCTGGGCCTCGATCTCGCCACGTCTGACGTCAGGATCACTGTCCACGCAGGCGAGCCAGGCGCCAGCATCCCGGCCACCCGGGCTGCGATCGAGGCGGCGTACTCGGCCACCTGTTTTGACCACACAGGTATGACTGAGCTTGGACCCACCGGACACAGCTGCGATCAGCGCGACGGGATCCACGTGGTCGAGTCGGAGTTCATCTTCGAGGTCATCGATGAGGCCGGCCATCCGGCGAACGAAGGCGAGCTGGTCGCGACCAACCTCGGGCGCTGGGGAATGCCCCTCTTCCGCTACCGAACCGGCGACCGGGTGAGCGTTTCGCGTGAGGTGTGCTCCTGCGGCAGTTCGTTCATGAAGCTCGCCGGCGGCATTCACGGCCGGGTGGACGACATGTTCACCGTGCGCGGAGTCAACCTCTACCCCTCGCAGGTCGAGGACATCGTGCGCCGCCATCCATTCGTGTCCGAGTTCCTTATCGAGCACCGGCACGTGCGACAGATGGACGAGGTCACCCTACTGGTCGAGGTCCAGGGGGCGGCTACCTCGACCGAGCGCCTCGAGGCGGATCTCCGCCAGGCCCTCGGCGTGCGGCTCGGGTGCCGCGTTGTACCGGCGGGGACGTTGACCCGGTCCGAGTTGAAATCGAAGCGGATCTCGAGAGTTTCCTGACCGGCCGCTGACCGTTCGTTCGCTCGTTCGAGCCCACCACCACGCCGAGGAGGCGCAAAAGCTCGGCCTGCTCCTCATCGTCCAGCGCTCCGACAAGCCGGTCGGTCATCGTGTGGGTGGCCGGGATCAGCTGCTGAAGCGCCCTGTAGCCCTTGGGCGTCAGCCTGATCGTCTTGCGCCGGCCGTCGCTCGAGTGGCGCTCGCCGCGGATGAGCCCGCGCGCACTAAGCCGGGCGACGACCTCGGCCATCGTTGAGCGATCCAAAGAGATCCTCTCTCCCAGCGTGCGCTGGTCGATGTTCGGCTCTCGGTGCAGCGCGTTCAGTGCAGCGAACTGCGGCGAGGTGATCATGTGCGACACCTCCTGGCTCCACAGGACGTTCATGACCTGCAGGGCGCGGCGCATCAAGTGACCCGGGTGCTGCATAAGATCCTCTGGCGGGTGCGCGGGTGCAGCGCCCGGCTGTGGCTTCACGCCTTCTTCCCTTCCGTCTTTGGCGGCGAGCTGGAAGCGACTATGCGATATCCGACCGGCAGCAGCTGCAGGCCCAACCGTTCCTCGATCGTGCCCCAGAGGCCGCGCGGCAGAGCAAGTGCGAACAGGGTCGCGGTCGCGCCGAGGCCGACCAGGTACCAGGGCCCGCCCTGCGTGAAGATCGTCTGAATCGCAAATAGAAGGATGGCGCCCAGGATCGGTCCCTCGAATGTGCCGAGGCCGCCGACCAGCACCATGAAGATCATGTAGGCGCTCCACTGCACGCTGAAGATCGAGCTTGGATCGATGAACAGCGTGTTCGCGACGATGAGCACCCCGGCCGCGCCACAGCCGAATCCCGCCAGCACGAACAGCAGCCGCTTCCGCGATGCGACGCGAACCCCAAGCGAAATGGCGGCGTCCTCATCGTCGCGGATCGCTTGCAGCGAAGCGCCGAAAGGAGTTCGCAACAGGAAGAACAGCACGCCCAGAAACACAATCGCGAACCCAAGCGCCAGCCAGTACGTGTAGGCCTGGCGGTAGCTCGGGTCGTATTGATTCACCTGGATGAGGGAGATGCCGGTCCCGGCGCCGAGTGCGTGGTCGAACCTGACCAGGATCGAGATGGCCTCGGCGATCACCCACATCCCGATGGCGAACTGGGCCGCGCGCAGGCGCAGCGCAAAGAGCGAGATCGGCACCGATATGACGCCGGCGACCAGCATCGCCAGGAACATCGCCGCATAGGGCGCGACGCCGAGCTGGGCGAAGAACACCGTCGCATATGCGCCGATGCCGATGAAAGCCTGCTGACCCACCGACAGCAGGCCGCCATAACCGGCGAGCGCATTCCACATGACCGCGAGGATGACGAGGATCAGCAGGTTGGTGAGGTCCTGCACGATGTTGGAGTCGAGCACGATCGGCACGAACGCGAGGGCGACCGCGAGCACGCCGGCGCCGATGGTGAAGTTCCGTGACAAGGGTGTCCACCGCTGGACAGTGAGACGCGCGCCGGCTGCGAGCTGCTCGCTCATTGCCGGCTCGCACGCCCGAGGGCGACGACGCCACGCAGCCGTGGGAAACCAACACGGCCACCGCCGTATCGAACGATCAAGACCGCCAGAAACAGCACATGCCCGGCCAGCGTTGCGTACTGGGGATGGATCTGCGCGCCGAGTGTCTGGGCGACGCCGAGCGCGATGCCGCCGACCAGGGTTCCCCAAAGGGAGCCCATGCCCCCTATCACCACGGCCTCGAACGCAAAGATGAGCTGAATCGGCCCGCTGAAGGGGTCGAACACGGATCGAATCGCGAGAAAGAGTCCGCCGAGGGCGGCAATCGCCACCGCGATGGCGGTGGCCCGAGCGTACATCGCTCGTGAATCGATGCCGACCAGCTCGGCGGCGTCAGCGTCTTCCGCCGTCGCCCGCAGCGCCCAACCGGCGCGTGTGCGGGACAGGAAAAGCTGGACCGCGCCGAAGAGCGCACCGGCGACCACCAGCACGAGGATGCCCAGGGCCGAGACGGTGAGGTCGCTGGTGACATGCCAGCCGGCCGTGGTGACCGCACCGGCGCTCCCTCCAAGTGATCGAACGTCGGGCGAGAACGTGATCAGCAGCAGGTTCTGGATGACGATCGACAGGCCGAACGTGGCGAGCAGCGGAGTGAGGATCCCAGATTTGAGGCTGCGCTCCAGGATCGTCAGCTGAAGTACGTACCCGAGCACGAGCATCACGGGCACCGCAACAAGAAATGCGACGAACGCTGACGCGCCAGTGCGATCGACGATCACAAATGTGATGTACGCGCCCAGCACCGCGACGTCGCCGTGCGCGAGGTTGATCGTCCGCATCACACCGAACATGATCGAGAGGCCGCAGGCGAGCACGGCGTAATAACCGCCAAGGAATATCCCTTGGACGACTGCGTTCACAAACGTCATGCCGGTGCTCCGCCGGCTACCGGGCGGCGCAGCCCAAAGTAGGCGCCCACCACGCGGTCCCGATCGAGAGAGCGTGACTCGCCTTCCAGCACGATGCGGCCCTCGAGCAAGCAGATCACACGGCCGGCGACACTCAGCGCTCGCGTGAGGTCCTGCTCCACGAGGAGCACCGTTGTGCCTTCGCTGATTACTGCTTCCAGTGACTTGTAGACGGCGTTCACGACCACAGGGGCGAGACCAAGCGAGACCTCGTCGAGCAGGAGAAGGCGAGGATTGCTCAGCAGCGCACGCCCGATTGCGACCGCCTGCTGCTCACCGCCCGACAGGTTCGCCGCCAGGAGCCGGCGCCGCGGCTGCAGCAGCGGAAAGACTTCGAGCACCGCCTGAACGTTCCATCTGCCGCGCCGCCCTGGCACCACGGCCACGCGCAGGTTCTCCTCGACCGTCAATCCCGGGAAGAGGCGGCGGCCCTCCGGGACGAGGGCGATGCCCATGGACACGCGGCGGTGGGTCGGCACGCGAGTTACGTCCGCGCCGTCGAACAGGATGCGGCCGCTAGACGGCCGGTGAGCACCCGCGATTGTTCGCAAGAGCGTCGTCTTGCCGGCCCCGTTGGCCCCGATGAGCGCGACCGTCTCGCCCTCCGTCACTTCGAACGAAACGCCCTTCACGGCCTGCAACAAGCCGTAGCGAGAGTCGATCTGTTCGACTCGAAGCAGCGTCATACGCGGCTGCCGAGGTACGCGTCGATCACAGCCGCCTGTGAAACGACTGCTTGCGGCTCGCCCTCGGCGATGATGCGCCCCTCGTCCATGCACACGAGCCTGGTCACCGCCTGCAGGAGCACGTGGACGATGTGCTCGACCCACAGCACGGCTATCCCCCGCCGGCTGAGGCCGGCGACGGTTTCGAGCAGCTCTTCGGCCTCGGCGTCCGTGAGCCCGGCGCCGATCTCGTCCAGCAACAGCACCGACGGCCCCACGGCAAGCGCGCGCGCCAGCTCGAGCCGCTTGCGATGGAGGAGACCGAGGCTCGCGGCACGCCGGTTGGCGAGGGCCGTGAGCTCGCATTGGTCGAGCACGCCAAGGCAGAGCTCGTATGCGTCCGCCCCGCGCCGGCGGCCACCGGCGGTGGCACCCACCAGGACGTTCTCGAACACGGTCATCCCGACGAAAGGTCGGGGTATCTGGTGCGTGCGCGCTATGCCCAGGCCACAGCGGTCGGCGGCGCCGGCGCCGGTGACGTCGGTGCCGCGGAAAACGATCGAGCCCTCGTCTGGCCGCAGCGAGCCGGCGAGGACGTTGAGCAACGTGGTCTTGCCCGCGCCGTTTGGGCCGACGATGCCTACGACCTCGCCCTGATGGAGGCCGAGGGTGACACCGTCCAGGACGGCCAGCGCTCCAAAGCGCTTGTGGACATCTCGCGCCGCAAGGACGGGCTCTTTACCCGCCTCCACTAGCCCGTCGTGTAAGCCTCGAGCTTGGCAGCGATGGGGACCTTCGGATCAGCCGCGTTTTCGCAGATCACGAAGTCGACCGGCCACTTCGACACACCCGGCTTCCACTGGCCGCCGATGATAGGCGTGGTCTGGACGTTTCCGATCGTGACGCCGGCCACGTTTGGACCCTTCGACCAATCGAGGTGACCGACAGGCGTGTCGACCGCAAGCGTGGTCATGGCCGCGGCGACCTTGGCCTTGTTCTTGGGATCGCCGCTTGCCTTCAACGCCGCTGCTGCGACGTCGAACAGAGCCAGGCTCGCTCCCGTCTGCTGGTTCCATTGCTTGCCGGACGAGGACTCGTAACCGCTCGCCAGGTCCTTCGAGCTGATCCCCGTGAGCGAGGACGTGTACGGCCACGTCGGCGCCCAGTAAACGCCCGAGGCAAGTCCATTTCCCAAGGCTCCGAGTGCAGTGACCTGAGAGGGAAAGAGGCCGGTCTTCGCGATCTGGGCGATCCTCACATGCGAGATGTATCCCTGCTGAGATGCCTGGTTCCAGAAGGTGACGAAGTCGGGCGGGATGGGGAACGTGTTGAAGATCTGGCAGTCGTTCTTGATGAAGGTCTGGATCTGCGTCGTGTAGTCGTTGGTCAGGTCCTCGTAAGCGCCGGGGTCGATGATCGTGTAGCCGGCTCCTTTGAGGAGTGGCCCAAGGGAGGCCCGTATGGCGTTACCGTCAGCGTCGTTCGGCCACATGACTCCAACTTTCTTGTTCGTCGGGACCTCTGGCCACAGAGTCGAGTACGCCAGGAAGAACTGCTGCACGCCGAAGCAGAAGTGGAAGGTCCACTTGAACGGAGACGGCTGGCCTGGCTTGCCACCGCGCCCGAAGTACCACGCCTCCCATGGCACGACGGTGGAGATGCATGGGACGCCCGCAGCCTCTGAGGCATCGGAGACTGGGTTCACGGTCTCCGGGGTGGAGGTGGTCAGCATGAGATCGACCTTCTGCCCGCTGATCAGGTCGTTGGCCACCTGCGCCGCCGTTGCCGGGGTGGACTGGCTGTCGCGCGTCACGATCTCGACCGAGTAGTTCGTGCCACCGATCGTGAGGCCGTTCTTGAATGCAGTGCGCGCAAGGCCGATCACATATGGATCAGGCTCGCCGAAACCGGCCGTGGCGCCGGTGATCGGGCTGACGAAGCCGATCTTGATCGACCCGCTCGCAGTCGTACTGGTGGAACCGAGGCAGCTTTCGAGCACGCCTGGAATCGCCAGACCACCCAGAACGAGGCCCGTTCCCTTGAGCACGTCGCGCCGCGTGACACGCGAATCGAACAAGGAAGAAGGCTTCGTCGCGCTCGGGTTGGGGCTGCCGGCGGGCCGGCGCTGCCGTCCAATCACTCTGCTCACCTGAACCTCCTGCTATGTAAGCTCGGGCCCGATGCTCCGTGTACCGACGATTTCCGAAGTTTGCGTCAAGGTATGGTGGTCGTCAAGGGCATACTGAGCGACTGTGAGCGATCGCGATCGCGAGCTCGAAGACTACGAGCCGCCCTACCTTCACCCCGACTATCGCAGCACCGTGCTGCGCGCACCGCGCAACGCACCTGTGAGGCTGCCGGCTGAGTGGTTCCATCACGTGTCGGGTCCGGCGTTCGGCCGCATTGGGGTCCGACCGCTGGACGCAGACCTGACGCGGCAGCACCACGCCGAACCCCTCGGCGAGCGGATCATCCTGACCGGCCGAGTGCTCGACGGCGACGGCAAGCCTGTGCGCGACACGCTCGTCGAGATATGGCAGGCGAATGCGGCCGGCCGCTACGCGGATGCAGCCGACGACCACGATGCGCCGCTGGACCCGAACTTCACTGGCGCCGGCCGGTGTCTAACCGACGCCGACGGCCGCTATAGGTTCGTCACGGTCAAGCCCGGCGCGTACCCCTGGCAGAACCACCACAACGCCTGGCGACCTGCTCATGTGCATCTCTCGGTCTTCGGCCCCGAGCTTGCAAGCCGCTTGATCACGCAGATGTACTTTCCGGGCGATCCCCTGATGCGCCTCGACCCGATCCTGAACTCAATCCCCGACCCACGTGGACGCAAGCTCCTCGTCGGCGCATTCGACCTCGGCACCACGGTTCCGGGGTGGGCGCTTGGTTATCGATGGGACATCGTGCTTCGAGGCAGCGCCGCGACACCAATGGAAGCCTGAGCTTGGCCCGCAGCCGAGTGCCCACGCCTTCGCAGACGGTGGGCCCTTTCTTCGGATTCGCGCTTCCCTTCGACAACGACTCCGAGGCGGTCGACCCGACATCACCGGGCGCGGTCCGCATCGAAGGTCAGCTGCTCGATGGCGCGGGCGAGGTCGTCGGCGACGCCTTGCTCGAGGTGTCCAACGGCAACCAGTTCGCCCGCTGCCGCACGGATCCGGAGGGCGCCTTTCATTTCACTATGCGAAAGCCCGCGGCGGTCCGTGGAGCGAGTGCCCCATACCTCACCGTGACCGTCTTCGCGCGCGGGCTGCTGAGGCAGCTGATCACGCGCATCTACTTTCCGGATGAGGAAGAAGCCAACCGAGAGGACCCGGTGCTGGCCCTGGTCGACCTCTCCCGGCGCCATACACTGATCGCGCGGCAGGACGGCCAGGTGCTGAACTTCGACATCCACCTGCAGGGCGACCAGGAAACGGTCTTTTTCGCTCGTTAGCGCAAATCTATGGAAATCATGGGATGTTGCGCCTGAAGCAATAGACTCCCTAAACTACCGCGGTGCCCTCGACCGCGCACTCAACCGCCGCCTGGCTGAGTCTGCACGAGGCGTCGCACCGCCTCAACGTGCATCCGGCAACGCTTCGCGAATGGGCGGATCGAGGC
>Ga0210384_10000985_pt1 | contig 40635 bp, 29 predicted proteins | sample IncBWH2MmetaG_FD_160574 | JGI IMG/M metagenome (GOLD analysis project Ga0210384, IMG submission 160574) | Forest soil microbial communities from Barre Woods Harvard Forest LTER site, Petersham, Massachusetts, United States - Inc-BW-H-2-M | ecosystem: Environmental > Terrestrial > Soil >...
TTGAATGGAATCGATCGTCCCGGCTTATCGGAGCGCGAACTGAGAGGCGCGGACTTGCACGCATCGGCCTCGGTTCGGAGGTTTCCCGCAAAGGTTTCAGCGCCTGCACCAACGTACAGTTAACCGCTTCGATGCACTCCATTCACAAGCAGCGATTACCCGGTCCAAATGATGGTGTCCTGTTCCAGAGACCACTGCCAGGGTCTAGAGCGAATGAGGAGCCCGGTGAGAAAAGGCTTTGTCACACTAGTGCTGGGACTAATTCTGTCGGGCTTGGTGTCACTCGAGCCGGCTGCATTCCCGCAAGAAGCCAGCCAAGATGAAGGCAGGCGGAAACCCACGGCGAAGGTCCAGCCCAAATACCCGGCACTGGCCCGGCAGCTCAAATTGAGCGGAAAAGTGAAGCTGGAAGCGACTGTTTCTCCCGACGGCCACGTCAAACAGACGCGTACAATCGGCGGCAGCCCGGTATTAGTCAACGCCGCCATGGATGCGATCAGAATGTGGAGATACGAGCCCGGCCCAAAAGAAACTGTTGAAGTCATTGAAATCGATTTCAAAGATCCCAGCCAGTAATTCCCATCCTCGCCTTTTCATAACTATATGGCTGTCCGAGCCCTCCCCAGTTCCACAAGCCCGGGGGGAAGGAATGACGGGTCAAAGGCAGGCAGAAGCCTTGTTCGACCATTCAAGCCGAAGGGTGTATCGGCCGAGCCTGTTCCGTTTCCATGCGCAGCCGTCACCAAACTCGCCGGGATGATCGTCCAAGCGCCCGGTCCGGGGATGCGATCCCCACCGAACTCGCAGAGTTTGTGCGAAGTGGTTGCAGTCGGAGCTTGGAAGGCCGCCAGGCTGTGCCCGCCGGGAATGCAAAATCAGGCAGTGAAATTCAGACGGCCCAAAACCGGCTAGTTTAGGGGTTTGCTTCGGCGACCATCGCCGGATCCGGCTTTTGATCCGACGCCCGATTTGTACTTTCTAGAAAAGCTCTCGCTTCCGCGTTTTCCGCCCCATGAGGGTCGAGTTCGAAATAGGCACTTAAATCCCTCTCCGCGGCGGGCTCATTGTTCTGCCGCCGGTGGATCCTGGCGAGAAGAAAATATGCCCCGGCGAGGTTGGCATCCCGCGAAAGGGCTTGCTGAATGCTCTTTTCTGCTTCGGCCAAATGGTTCAAGCCGAACTGCGCCCATGCCAGAAGGTACTTTCCTCGCGCCGAGTCGGGATCCGCATCCAGCCCGTTCTGAATGAGCATTTCGGCTTGCAGGAATTCCTGCTCCTGGTAGAGCAGCATCCCCATGGCGAATTGCGGCAACGCGTAGTCTCCGCGAGTGAGGTCAATGGATTTCTGAAAGGCCTGTTCGGCATCCGCCAGGTGGCCCAGGCGGAAGTGCGCCACACCGAGATTGTAATATGCCCTGTAATGCTCCGGGTTTTCAGTAATTGCGCGAGTTAGAAAGGGAATACTCTCCCTGGTGTTTCCCTTCACGAGCAAGCGGGTGCCCTTGTCGTATTCCTTGCCGCCGCCTCCGGAGATGCGCAGTTCCCGTACCGAAACGACATGGTCGCTTCTAACCACGGCTGCTCGGTGCGCTCTCCTTAAGCGCAGGTCAGTGGGCCCTGTACTCCCCGCGACTTGCGCCGTTCGGACGAGCTTCTCAAATCCCGGCGCAGTGACCTTCACTTGATAGGTGCCGGGCGAGAGCCCCTGCAATTCGAAATGCCCGTTGCCGTCGGTGAAAAGGACTCCTGTCCACTGGGTGGAGGGAAGCGTGAATTCCACTTGGGCATGGTGGATGGGACGGTCTTCACTGCCGAACAGAACTCTGCCCCAGGCGGATCCGGAAGAATTTTCACTGGCCTTGGATTGGGGCAGACCGTCGATTGGGGAAATCAGCAAGGTCAACAGAACTACAGCGCTGCACCTGGATGGGCCCATGGGAATTACCCTCGGGGGATTCTGCCCCCGTCTCACAGCTTCTATTCTCGAAAATACCGAAACTTCTCCCGGTACCGCTCGATCGTACGAGCCGTCAAGAAAAATTACTGTCCTCTATTACACAGTTTTCTGAAGAGTTCTCTTGCTTGCCAACTGATTTCCTTTGAAATTCAGGCGTTGGGCGGTGAGTTGAATTTATGGGTCGTGAACCTTCAGCGAAGACGCGGTGAGGCGCGCCGGGACCCTTTGCCGTCGCTCTCTCGCCTGAGGCTCAGCACAGTTTAAAAGACATGTTCCTAGAGCCTCGGAATGGCGGGGCCGATGCTCTCAGTTTCATTCCGGTACTAAACATTCTCATTGCGCTTTGACGGGCAAGTTCCAGAGGAGTTCGCTCAGACGCAAGCAGAGGCCTTATTCGACCACTCAAGCTGAATGGTGTAGCCGCCCAGGCTGCGCGTTTTCCATGCGCAGATGTCGCCAATCTCGCCATTGTTGTCGTCATACCAGCCTTGTCCGGGGATCGGGTCGGTGATGGCCTCGCAGAGTTCGTGGGATGTCGTTGAAGTGAGAGCGTCAAAGGTTGCCAGGCCGCCGGTACAACCTGGGCATCCGGGATAGGGCATCACGGCGTAGAAAATCTGGGCGCTGGTGGCGTCATGATAGCCGCAAAAAGCCTGGCAAGAGGCGCTTCCGCCCTGGATGACCTCCACGCCGGGAGGAAGCATAACGAAATAAAGAGTGTTCGGGTTTGGAGTCGGAAGGGTACCCGCGGAAATTTCCTGTTGGAGCATTTTTTGAATGGCGCTGTCTTCGACGGATTTCCCTGGTTCTGGTGTCGTAACGGAGGTTGTTCCGATGCGTGTGCCGTGCCCGATCTGTTTTCCCGGAACGCTGTATTCGGCGAGCTGGTCAAGGAGCGCGCTGGTGAGAATGAAATCGAAGAACTGATTGACGCGCTGGACGAATGCGTTTTGCGGCGCTTGCTGCCAGCCAGAGCCCCAGAAGATGGTCGAGACTTGAACGGCCGCAAGCAGGGGCCCGTTGCGGTAGGTCAGATTTGGTGCGGCCGCTCGGGCGACCGGGCCTGCGGCTTCAGGCCGATGCAAGGGTACGATGCGGATGGGATGACCGGATGCGACTTGAGATTTCTGCCGATGCGACTTGCTGGCCATGATTGCTTCCTTGGGGGGTTCGCCGAATTTCCGGCAGACCCCAGATGAATTGGCCGGGAGTAGAAACGTTAACGAAGAGAACTGCAAAAGTAAATGGTCCGTCTCTCAATATCCAGACAGTCGTGGAGAGTCTGTCCCGGGCGGCGGAGGTTCATCCTCCGACTTTCCGCTGATAGTAAAAGCCCGCTCGCGAATGGAATATTAGAACTCCCCGTGAATTTTTCAAAACTCTCAACGGGGGGAGGCCTTCTCGTCGCGATAACCTCGGGTTTGTCCTAAAAGGGCAGCGAGGAGCCTCGGCCTGGGAGTTTCACAGATCACCCGTCACTCAGGCCGCCGAGCATTACCTTTTTCTCCCCGCAACAAAAACGCGCATTCGGGGTTTCACCTACTCTCTAGGATTCCTGGAGCCCGGCCCGCCCGGGTGAGAGCCGCACGGTCGAGTTGCCAGCGCGCCGGGGCGCGATCCTTCAAGGCAGAGCGAGGTTAGCAGGGGGTCATTCACTCTCGAGCTTCAGGCCTCCTGCCTCTAGAATCCATTCGCGGCACAGGCGGTATGGAAATCGCCGTAACTCGCTCAAAACAAAGGGTCGGTCTAAACGCGGCCATTTCCTGAGTCCCGACACATGGGCCCTGCTCGGATCGAGATGCCATGACTGAGCCCAGCCCCAGGGCGGCAGTAGCTGAATTTTCCGCGGGGCAATGGCGAGTCGCGGTAAGATTTGGCGGAACCGGGAAGCGATCGATCCTGAAGGATTCTGGTCCCAGGTCAATGAGGAACAACGTGGAAGAGACGAAATTCGAGGTGCCCGGGTGGCTCGAAGAAGTGACCGGCATTCTTGAAAAGCTGAATCAGGGCGTAATCATCAACGATGCTTGTGCGCGCATCCTGTTCGCGAACGAAATTTTTCAGCGCATGATCGGCCGCAGCGCGGAAGAACTTGTCGGGCACTTGATAACTGAATTTTATCAGCCCGCAGAGGTTCCGGCGCTGCTGGATCGCATCAAGCAGAGGGAAAAGCAGGGGCTCAGTCAGTACGAATTCTTCCTTCCTCAGCCGGACGGCGGACGAATGCCCGTGTTGGTGACGGCGCGGCAGATCGAAGACCGCGGCGGCATCTTCGCCGTGATCACGGCAACGGATATCAGTGAGCAGAAACGCGCGGAAAATGCTCTGCGTGAAGCCAACCAGCAGCTCGAGCAGCGTCACCGCGAGATTGAGGAAGATCTGTTGCTCGCGGCGCGTGTGCAGCAGAGCCTCGCGCCGAGCAGCATTCTCTGGGGCAATGGCGTCGTCGAAACTTTTTACCAGCCGGTGCGAACCATTGGAGGAGATTTCGGCCTGGTCACTCCCGGGGACGATTTTCTGAGCGTCATGGTTTGCGACGTCTCCGGCCACGGCATTGGCTCGGCGCTTGTGGCCAACAGGATTTACACCGAGACCATGTCGCAGATCGAACAGGGCACAGCGCTGGCGCCGATGCTGCGACATCTGAACCGCTTCGTGATGCACAATATCGGGGGCACTGTTTTTTATTTCACGCTCGCCGTCGCGCGCTTGAATCGCTCCGGGCGATTGCTTCAATTTGCGGGCGCCGGCCATCCGCCGGCGATGATTGTGCAGCCGGGAGAGGCGCCGCGCCTGCTGGAATCGCGCAGCGCGGTGCTTGGGCTGCTCGCGGACGCGGTGGACAGTGAAGCGGCGGTGGAAGTTCCGCTCGATGCGGGCGATCGCGTGGTAATTTACACCGACGGCTTCACGGAAAGTTTTAATGCGCAGAGCGACATGCTCGGCGTCGAGGGATTCGGCGACATCGTGCGCGAAACTTCGAAACTGCCGCTCGCGCAAATGAAACAGGAAATCGTGGACCGTGTGGCTGCCTGGCGCCACGGGCCTGCTGCGGACGATATGTCACTGGTAGTGGTCGAAGTATCGTAGCTGATAGGAAACCGGGCAGGGCAGGCGGCAACCGCGCAGCCGCAAGTAGCGTCACAATTGTGTTGGCATTCATACTTCGTTACAAGGAGGTCGGATCATGAAGCAAATTCTACTGGGTATCTCGCTTTTGTTGCTCGCAGGCGTGGCCAGCGCCACACCGGAACCGAGAACCGTGCGGGTGGTTTTGTCCCCGAATTCGACCGTGTTCCGCGCCAACCTGGTCAAGCATTTTGTGGACAAGTGCCCGAACGTGTCCGTCACGCTCGATCCGAAACTGTCCGACTACATGTTGGATGCCTGGGGCTGGTCCGGGAATTATAAATTTACCTTGTACAAGAAGGGCGGCGAAGCCGTTTACAGCACTTCGACGGTGATGATGTCGAATGCGGTGAAAGACGTCTGCAAATTCATCAACGTGGAGAAGTAATTCGGTCGGGTGAGCCGCCCGAGGCCAGGCTGAATTATCGCAGGTGTTCGACGAGCCCTGCGACGGTGTCCATCAAATCGAACTTGGTGAGTATTTCGAGCTTGCCGCCGGGCATTTCGACGAACACGGCCGGACTGTCGTGGGTCAGAATGTGCGTAATTCGTTCGATCGGAGCATTGGCGGGAACCTGAGGCAAGGGCGAGCCCATGGCTTCTCGGACCACCAGTTTGTGGAGATCTTTTCCCTGTAGCGCGAGGTTCAGGATCTGATCCTCGAAGACGGTGCCGATTGAGCCGTCTTCTTCGAAGACCGGGAGCTGCGAAATATCCTGTTTCTGCATGGTATGCAGCGCGTGAAACACGGTCTGATGCGGGTGGACGACGATCAACTCCCGGCCCTTGCCGTTCGCGCGCTTGGCGCGAATCACATCCGCGGCGGAGATGGCCACTTCCGCATCCACGTAGCCGTGCTCTCGCATCCACCCGTCGTTGTAAATCTTGCTCATGTAGCGCGCGCCGGAATCAGGCAGAAACGCGACAATCATGTCTCCGCGTTTCGCTTCCTTCGCCACGCGCAGCGCGCCAACCACGCAGCCGCCGCCTGAACCGCCGGTGAAAATTCCCTCTTGTTTCGCAAGACGCCGGGCCCAAACGAAACATTCTTCGTCGTTCACCTGCAAAACGTCGTCCACGATTTTCAGATTCATGGTCTTCGGGAAAAAGTCTTCGCCGATTCCTTCGACCACATAGGTGAGCGCCTTGCCCACTTTGCCGGTCTTCACGAAATCGTAGTAGAGCGAGCCAATTGGATCGACGCCAATAATTTTTACGTTCGGATTCTGCTCCTTGAGATATTTTCCGACGCCACTGATGGTCCCGCCCGTGCCCATGCCGCAAATGAAGTGCGTGATTTTTCCTTCCGTGTCTTTCCAGATTTCCGGGCCCGTGGTGCGGTAATGCGCCTCGGGGTTCATGGGATTCTCGTACTGGTTCGGGTAATACGAATTGGGGATTTCTTTGGCCAGTTTCTTTGCCACGGAATAATAGCTGCGCGGATCTTCCGGTTCGACGGCCGTGGGGCAGACGATCACTTCGGCGCCGAAGGCTTTCAGTAAATCGATTTTTTCGCGCGACTGCTTGTCGTTGATGGTAAACACCACCTTGTAGCCGCGCACTACAGCCACCAGTGCGAGACCCATTCCAGTGTTTCCCGAAGTTCCTTCGATGATCGTGCCGCCGGGTTTCAGCAAGCCTTTGCGCTCGGCTTCGTCAATCATCCACATGCCGATGCGGTCTTTCACTGATCCGCCCGGGTTCATGTAGTCGGCCTTCACATAAAGTTCGGCGGGCGATTGTTTTGCGAGCTTGTTCAGCCGGATCAGCGGTGTGTTGCCCATCGCTTCCAGAATGTTGTTGCACTTCATGAGTGCGCGCGGCTCCTGCAAGATTTCTTTCGAGACCCAAGCTTAGAGACTTCCAGAAAATCTGTCCAGCGGCAGTTTCCACAGCGAGCCTGCCGAGGCATCCAGGGGGCGTGTTATTCTGCTTGGAACGTGCCGCCATTCGCGGAAAAAACGGAGACGCTATTCTATGACGGGCATTGCGCGCTGTGCCACGGCACGGTGAAATTTGTGATCAAGCGCGACCGCACGGGCACGGCGTTTCGCTTTGCGCCGCTCGAGGGCGAGACGTTTCAGGCATCGGTCCCGGTGGCGCAGCGCACCGGGCTGCCGGACAGCGTTGTGATTCTCGCGGCCGACGGGTCGTTGCTGGCGCGGTCCGATGCGGTGGTTCGCATACTGAAGCGGCTCGGGGGCGGGTGGAAGGTGGTGGGGTCGCTATTGGCAGCAGTCCCGCGGGGGCTGCGTGATGCAGTCTATGATCTTATTGCGCGCGTTCGGTACCGCGTGTTCGGGAAGCGCGAGGATTTGTGTCCCATCGTGCCGCCGGAAATGCGCAAGCGCTTCGACCCGTGATTGCAAGGGCTTGCCACATTGGATATCGGGCAGGCGGCAGAATCCAGCGCCCACATCCTCGGCGAAGTGAAACCTTGTTGTAACAAACTATTCATATTCGATGGCTGCGGATTTCGCTAGAATCTCTGCCCATGGCTCAAGAAAACTTACAGGTGGTCAAATCGGATGGATCTCGTGAAGGGCAGCGGATTCTGCACATCCGCGGTTCGCTCAACATTCACACGGTCTTCAGTTTTCAGGAAATTCTTCGAGGCGAGACCGCGCCGGAACTGATTGTTGATTTCAGCGGAGTACCCTACATAGATTCCGCGGGGCTGGGTGCGCTCGTGGCCGCCTATGTGGGCGCGCAGAAGACGGCGCGCAAGCTGGCGTTCGTGGCCATGAACACGCAAGTGAAAGCGCTGATCGAAATGACGCACGTCTCGAAACTATTCAAAAGTTATCCGACTATCAAGGATGCCGAGGCGGCGCTCTCCTGATCGAATCAGCGGGCGCGATCGTGGCGCCCCCCGGATTCCCTAAGCAGCTCCTTCCTCGATGGCGAGCCGCGGGCCGGCCCAGCGCAACACGCCGCGAACAATAAATACATTCAGGAAAATCGAAATCAAAGAGGCGGCGAGCGTAGCCGTGAACATGCCTTCACCCACCAGTCCCGATTTCTTCGCTGCCTCCACCAGGATGAAGGAAAGCTCCCCGATTTGCGTCAGTCCCGCGGCCACGGCGATAGCAGTCCATTTCGAATAGCGGAACAGCTTCATCACTGCAAACCAGATCACGAATTTCCCGACGATGATCAGCAGTAGCATCACGCCGAGAAGCGGCAGATTGTGGAGAATCACTTTCGGAACCACCAGAGCGCCGAGCGAGACGAAAAATAAAGCCACAAACGCGTCGCGCAATGGGGTCAGCACGGTGTTCGCTTCGTGCAGATCCTTCGAGCCGCTGATGGAAAGCCCGGCCAGAAACGCGCCAAGCGCTACAGAAAATCCCATAGCCTGCGCGAGCGCGGCGGAAACCAGACAAATCGCGATGGCGACCAGCAGAAAAAGTTCCTGGTCCTGGGTGCCTGCGGCGCGGCGGAGAAGGCGCGGAACCAAACTCATGGCCACGGCTGCGAGCGGAATCAACAGAATCATCGCCTTGCCTAGAGTCCATGCGGCCTTCATGAATCGGCCTTCCGCGGGCCCGCCCAGAGTCGGAATCACCACGGTCATTAGGACCACGGCGACATCTTCGACCAGGGTGATGCCAATCATGACGCTGCCATAGGTCGTCGTGAGCGCGCCGCGATCTGTCAGCAAGCGCGCCATCACCATCGTGCTGGCGACGGAGATGGTCGAGCCCATCACTAGTCCTTCCATGATTCCCCAGCCGGCAATCCAGCAGGCCAGCAGTGCCAGCGCCACGGAAAGAAAGATTCCTACCGCGCCTCCGCCGACGGCCACCCATTTCACGCGCATCAGATTTGGAACTGAAAATTCAACGCCGATGGAAAACATCAGCAGCACCACGCCCACCTCGGCGAACACTTCAAAAGTGTGCAGATCGGAGAGTTGCGGGCCCGGCGTGAACGGGCTGATTACCATTCCGCCGGCGACAAAGCCAAGAATCAGCGGCAGTTTCAGCTTCCAGGCCAGCAATCCACCGGCAACGGCAGCCAGGAAGATGTAGGTCAGATCCCGAAACAGGATTGGACTGGCTTCCATATTTTCAGGGCGGCGGCCGGCTCTAAGCAGGAAACCGGCGCGCGGCGGATGCCATCCTACCCCATCCTGGCCGCCCGGGGCAGGAGGGGCGAAAGAAGGGCGGACGATTCAGATTGGAAACACGGAACCAAGGTAGTGTCCGGCGCGGCGTTGGCGGATGCGTTAGAATACTAAATCGATGGAGCCATTCTATCGCGCGGCGATGAAGATCAGCGGGGGGACGCTGTTCGGGCGTCTCGCGTTCACGTTTCTGGTGGTGTGCGCGATCGGATTCGGCGCGGCGGTGGGTTTGTTGTTTGTCTACACCAGCGACCTGCCGGAGATTCGCGCGTTGGAGGATTACCGGCCGAATGTGGTCACCGAGTTGTATGCGGACGATGGGCAATCCATCGGCACCTTCGCGCTGCAACGCCGCATGCTGCTCACATACGCGCAGATTCCGAAACTTCTGCGCGACGCCGTGCTCTCGACCGAAGACCAGCATTTCGAAGAGCACTGGGGCGTGGATTTTCCGCGCGTGCTGGAAGCCGCCTGGCACGACATTCAACACCGGGGCATGAAGCAGGGCGCCAGCACGCTGACCATGCAGCTTGCCGGCGGACTTTTTCTGAATCGTTCCGACCGCAGCCTGCGCCGCAAGATCGAAGAAACCATGCTGGCGATTCAGGTGGAGCGGCACTACACGAAAGAACAAATCTTCACCATGTACGCCAACCAGATTTATCTGGGCGCGGGCAACTACGGGTTCGAAGCGGCTTCGCAATATTATTTCAACCGGCCGGTAGGGCAGTTGACGCTCGGGCAAGCGGCCACGCTCGCGGCCATCATCCGGGGGCCGATTTACAATCCGGTGATTCATCCGGATCGCGCGATTGCACGGCGCAATCTGGTGCTGTCGCTGATGGCGCACGACAGGAAAGTTACGGAGGGGCAAGCCGCAGCCGCCATGAAGGAGCCTCTCGGACTACGTCTCACTTCTCTGCGGAACGATTTGGCTCCTTACTTCGTCGAAGAGACTCGCCAGTATCTCGAGCACACCTATGGAACGGCGGCGGTGCATGAGCAGGGGCTACGCGTCTATACCACGCTGAATGTGGCCATGCAGAAAGCCGCGAATCAGGCGGTGCGGGATGGCCTGCATGCTTACGATCGCCGCCACGGCTGGCGCGGCAATCTGCCGAATATTCTCGCGGATAATTCCGCCACGCTCGACGGCTATCAAAACGACGACTGGCGCGGCTCCATTCAGAAGGACGATTACGTGACGGGCTTGGTCACGACCGTGGAGCCGACTTTCGCGACCATCAAGATTGGCGCCTACCGCGCGATGCTGACGCCGGTGGATTTTGCATGGACCGGGCGGAAATCCGCGACACAATTGCTGAAAGTGGGCGACCTGGTGGCGGTAGAAATCACCGAGCTTGCCGGCAACACCGCGCGCGTGCAGTTGCAGCAGCAACCGGCCGCGCAGGCTGCGCTGGTGGCGATCGATAATCCCACCGGGGAAATCAAAGCCATGGTGGGCGGTTACGATTTCGCGGACTCGAAATTCAACCGCGCCACGCAAGCCGTGCGGCAGACCGGCAGCTCGTTCAAAGTATACGTGTATGCCACCGCGCTCGAGCAGGGGGCCTCCCCCTTCGATACGATCGTGGACCAGCCGGTGACGTTTCGCAGCGGCGGCAAGGACTATTCGCCGAAGAACTACGACGAGAAATTCGAGGGGCGCATCACGCTGCGGCGCGCGCTGGCGGATTCGCGCAACGTCCCGGCCGTGCGACTGCTGGACAAGGTCGGCGTGCAGAATGTAATTGAGATGACGCGCCGGTTCGGGGTCGCGAGCCCGCTGCCGCCCTATTTGCCGCTGGCCCTCGGAGCTGCGGATCTGACACTGATGGAGCACACCTCTGCGTTCACCGTTTTTCCTGACGACGGTATCCACATTGACCCGCACACCATTCGCCGCGTGACGACCTATGACGGCGTGGTGCTGGAGGAGCCCCGACCGCAGGTGACCGACGTGATTCCGCCTGAGGTGGCACGCACCATGGTCGCCATGCTCGAGGAAGTAGTCCAATTCGGCACCGGCGTTCGGGCCAAGGAGTTGGGACGTCCCTCGGCCGGCAAGACGGGAACCACGAACGACTTCACCGATGCCTGGTACATCGGTTTCACGCCGCAATTAACGGCCGGCGTTTGGGTGGGCAACGACGATAAGCGGATCTCGCTCGGAAAGAAAGAGACCGGAGCGCGCGCGGCGCTCCCGATATGGCTCGAATTCTCGCAACGAGCCATGCAAGCGATTCCGATGGAAGATTTTCCGAACGTGATGCTGCTGGAAAAAGAAGCACGCGGGAGACAAGTTCAAGTGGACACCCCCGATACCGCGCCGCCTGCCGATGCCGCCGAGCAAGGCCTGACGGAGGCGGGGGCGCCGCCGCGACCGCGTTCCTCGGAGAAAGCGCTACAGAAGATTTCAGCGCCTGCGCCCAGTGGCGCAGCGCCCGCTGCTGCGCCGCAACATCGTTAGCCTAAAGCCAAGCCCGTCACTAATTCCCCAGGCTATTTCCGTCGAAAAGGATCCCAGCCTCCTGGCCGGAGGGGTTTTGCCGCCCCATCGTCTCCGACAAGAAGGATGTTCTTGTTGCGGGTGATCTCGCCGATGGGCGTCAACTCCCGAAATCCAGGGGCGCGTTGGAGTTGTCCGGCACGGCTAGGGGGGACGGTGAAGAGCAGCTCGTAATCGTCGCCGCCGTGCAAGGCCATTTGGAGCGGATCGAATTGTAAGCCTCGGAGTCGTCTGGCGAGAGGCGCTGGTATCCGCACGCGCGGAAGGCGGCCTGCCTGAAGGCGAGCGCCGACAAGGCTGGCACGGCAGAGTCGAGTGAGATCGGTTGACAGGCCGTCGGAAATATCCATCATGGCGGAAGGAACGCGGTGTCGAGCGAGCCAAGCCCCTAGCTCGAGGCGGATCTTCGGGTACAGGTGCAGGCGCAATAGCGGGCGGAACTCGGGCAAGCGGCTCACCCCGCGACCGACCAGCTCAAACCCCAGTTGCGCGGGTCCGAGCGGACCGCTGACATATATAAGGTCACCCGGTCGCGCTCCCGCTCGGCTGACAACGCGCCCCCGGGCAATTTCCCCCAGCACGGTGACGGCTATCGAGATCCTTGCGCTCTTCGTTGTGTCGCCGCCGGCTAGCCGCATCCCCATCTGACCGGCAGCGCGCCCCATCCCTCGCAAAAACGCATCGAACCACGCGCCAGTCCGGCCCGCCGGCAGAGCAAGCGCCAACAGAAAGAATCTCGGGGTGGCACCCATGGCGGCGATGTCGCTGGTCGCGCGGACCAGCGCCTTATAACCGACCGAGTCGGGCGGATGGGCGTTCGCGAGAAAATGGACTCCTTCTAAGAACTGATCGCAGGTCAACACGCATTCCGTGCCTGCGCTCGGGCGGATCAACGCCGCGTCGTCGCCGATCCCCAGTCGCAGTCGGTCGCTTGCGCGTCCGCTGCTCCCGGAAGGGATCGCCTGACCTGTCCTTTCGACCAGTTGATCTTCACTGTTCATGCTGGCCCTTTGTACAGTTGTCCAAGGTGCCCCGCGTAGGATACCGTTATCTCACATCGAATCCCGAATTAAAGGGTGGAGCAGGCAGGAAGCGAACCTGGTGCCTCTATGCGAAATGGAAGATTAAGGTTGACGCCCGCAGGCCGGGTCACTACAATTCCCCGGGTTTCGAACCAGATCTCTCGGTTCAGACTAATAATGGGAACGGCTAACCGCGGCTGGGGGCTCGCGGTCGTCAGCCAGCAAGCAATAAATTAACTTAGGAAAAAAATAGGCCATGAGAGGGAAGCATTACACGTTCTTTATTGCGTCCAACGCCTCCGGCGGCATGCGCCGGCTGCGCATCCCTTTCTACGTGCTGCATGTGCTGACGCTGCTAGCGGTGGTGGGCGGGATTACGATCTTCGCGGGTCTGGGTTCCTACTCGCGGATGCTCTGGAAGGCCACCAGTTACAATTCGCTGCGCCGCGAACAGGACAATCTGAAGCAGCAATACCGCCAACTCCAGACCGAGATTAAGGATACCAACCAGCGTTTGAACTCCCTGCAGTCACTCGCCAGTGAAGTGGCCATGGCTTATGGGATTACGCGGTTCCGCACCACCCCGTTCGGGCTCGCCGACGTGGCCGATGCTCCTGACGCTGAGTTCCAGGAATCACTGGATGAGTTCAGCTACCTTGAGAAGCACGCGACCACGGTCGGCCTGGCGAACAGCGGCTTGCGGCTGCTGCCTGGGCCGCAAATGAGCAGTCTCGGAATTGTCCCGTCGCTATGGCCTGTGATCGGCGAAATCACCGGGCATTTTGGGGAGCGCCTCGACCCGTTTAGCGGTGAGGGCGCCTTCCATGCGGGGATAGATATTGCCTCGCACTACGGCGACGAAGTCCGCGCTTCTGCCGACGGCGTGATTGTCGTGATGGATCGGCGGGCCGGATACGGTCGGCTGGTGGTGATTGACCACGGTTTTGGGGTCAGCACCTGGTATGGCCACATGTCGAACTTCAACACCCAGCTTGGGACGCATGTGAAGCGCGGCGACATCATCGGCTACGAAGGCGCCAGCGGCCGGTCGACCGGGCCGCACCTCCATTACGAAGTCCGCATCTATAACACCCCGGTCAACCCCTGGCGCTACCTCCGCAGTGCCACTCCTTCGGCAACCGCCGCCGACTAAGTTCTGAGATCTTTCCCCTGTCGAAACAAGCCGCGGGATTGGTGTCTCAGCGGGAGCAACGAAGCAGACGGGTCGGGCGTGATGGCTAGTCGTGCCGGAGGGCAATGAGGGGGTCAACGCGGACCGCGCTACGCGCCGGGATGTGGCAGGCGAGCAGAGCGGCGCCAAAAAGGGTGGCCGCGACAGAGAGAAGCGTAAGGGGGTCAGAGGGGCTGACGCCATAGAGTATCTCCTGCATCAGTCGGGTCGAAACCACAGCTCCGGCAAGACCCACGGCCACTCCGAGACTGGCCAGTCGGACGCCCTCGAACACCACCATACGCCGAATGTCGACGGGCTCGGCCCCGATGGCGAGGCGAATTCCGATCTCATGGCGGCGATGGCTCACAGAATATGAAATCAACGCGTAAAGTCCTACTGTCGAAAGCAGCAGCGCGATCGACCCGAGAAAGGTCAAAAGAAACAGCGTGAGCCGCTTAGGTCCAAAGGAGTCGGCGACGACCTCCTCCATTGTGCTTTCATCATAGATGGGCTGCTCAGCATCCACCGAAGCAATCGCCTTTCGGATGGCGGAAGTCATTTGGGCGGGGTCCGACAAGGTCCGTACGACCGCGGCCATAATTCTAGGAGCGCTCGCCTGCTGGTCGAGGGGAAGATAAAATTCCGGGCGCAGCGGCTCTTCGAGCACGCGCGTTTGCCTGACGTCAGAGACTACGCCAACGATTTCCAGCGGAATCTCAGACCTCGCGGCCCAGGTGTAGGCATCGCGGCGCCCGTATTGCTGCCCGAGGCTGATGCGCTGGCCGATCGCGTCTGCTTTCGGCCAATAGAGGCGCGCCATGGTATCGCTGATCACAACCGAGCGCGGGGCGTTCGGGCCATCCTGCGCGGAAAGCGCGCGCCCTTGGAGCAAGCGGATGCCCATGGTGCGGAAATAGCCGGGACTCACGATGCGAAAGTTCGCGTTTTCAGCGCCCCGGGCGTCTTCGGCGGGGCGTCCCTCGATTGTGAAATCCCGGGAGGTCAGGTCCACGGCACGATCAATCATGGGCTGTCCGGAAGCGACGGCGGCCCCTTCTACACCGGGGAGCGAGGCGATCGAATCGAGCGCGCGGTCGCAGAATTCGGCAATCTGTTCGGCGCGAGGGTATTTGGTCTCGGGCAAAGAGATGGAAAACCTGAGCAGATGGTCGGATCGGAAGCCGAGGTCGATTCCTTCCAGACGCCGATAGCTCTCGACCATAAGCGCGGCGCCCGCCAGCACGACGAAAGAGAGTGCAATCTCCGCCACGACCATCACATTGCGCGCCGAGCGTCCCGAGCGATCGCCTCCCATCTTGCTGCCGCCTTCCTTGAGCGAGGCAACCAGATTTTGCCGCGAGGCTTGCCAAGCGGGCACGATCCCGAAAAGAGCGCCCATGGCGATGGCGATCCCTGCGGCGACCCCGAGCACCGCGGGATTTATGCGGACCAATTCAGCCGCGGTTGGCAGCCATTCCTCGGGAATGAGGCGCACCAGGACCGGTAAGCAAGCGTAGGCGGCTGAGACTCCGAGCACACCGCCCAAGAGCGAAAGCACCAGGCTCTCGGTGAGCATCTGCCGCAGAAGTCGACGACGCCCGGCGCCGAGCGCAAGTCGCACCGCAATTTCGCGCCTCCGACCCGTGCCACGGGCGAGCAGCAGAACGGCCACATTCGCCGAGGAAATCACAAGCAGCAGGGCCACGGCGAAGGCCAGGACGAGCAGTGCCGGCTTCACGCCACCGATGACGGCTTCGTTGATGTTCCACACGCGCAAATCCCAACCACGGTATTCAGGCATGGCCGCGCCGTGCTCCTGTTCGAGCTGTTTGGCCAGCACAGCCAGCCGTCGATTAGCGGCCTGTTCGGTGATTCCTTTACGCAAGACGGTGACAATCCAGTTGCGGCGATCCGCGCGATTTGAGTCTGCGGTATTGAGTTGAAGCGGAATCCATAATTGTCCGCCCCAGAGGTCGAAATGAGCGGGCATGACGCCGATCACGGTGTAAGCGAGGCCGTCCAGGTGAATCACCTGGCCGAGAATATTGGGATCTCCTCGGAAGCGCCGTTTCCAGAGTTCCGCGCTGAGGACCACAACCGGAGGGCCGCCCGGGCGGTCTTCTGCCTCCGTGAAACTGCGGCCAAGGATAGGGGCGACGCGCGTCATAGTGATGCCGTTGGCAGTTACGCGCGTGCCGAGAATGCGTTCGGGATACTCGCCGCCGGTGAGATTGAAGCTATCTCCGCGAATCGCTCCTACGGCTTCGAAAATGTCGGTGAGGCGCTGGACTTCGAAAACCTCGGGAGCGGACAGGTAGTTGATGAACATTTTCTGTTGCGGCGAATAGGCGTGCACTACGTCCCAGCGGCTCACGACCGGGTAGGTCTTGCTATGCAGCAGACAAGCGTCAATCAGACTATAGATGGCCGTGCCCGAGCCGATTCCGATCGCCAGGATCGTGACCATCACCAGCGACAGCACGGGAGCTCGGGCGATTATGCGTAAGCCATACCGCACGTCCTGGACGAAATCCTGAAGCAGGCGCACGCCGCGCGAGTCGCGGCACTCCTCCTTGAGTTGATCGAGGCCCCCGAGTTTCCGCAACGCCCGGGCGCGCGCGTCCTCCGGGGTTATTCCCAGAGCGAGGTCTTCAGCGATCTGCTGCTCCTGATGAAAGCGCAGCTCCTCGTCGAGCTCCTGGTCCAGGCGATGGCGCTGAAACAGAGAACGCAGCAGATGAAGGACTCTCGCGGGCCAGCGCATGATGGAAGTCTCCTCGATCAAGCGGTCCTCAGCACCAGTCCAATGGCGGAGGAGAGCCGTATCCAATGGGCGTGTTCCGCCCGAAGGTATTTTCGGCCGGCTTTCGTCAGCGAATAATATTTTGCGCGGCGGTTATTTTCCGATTCGCCCCACTCGGCGCGGATCCAGCCCTGCTGCTCGAGCCGGTGAAGTGCGGGATAGAGCGCCCCCTGGTTTACCTGCAGGACGTTTTCTGAAATTTGGCGAATGCGCTGAGCGACGGCCCAGCCGTGCATGGGCTCAAGTTCCAGGGTCTTCAGGATCAGCAAGTCCACAGTGCCCTGCACGAGATCGGTCGGCTTGCTCATCGCTCTCCTCAGTGAATGACAGGAAGGATAACATGACTCCTGTCAATGAGCAAGGGGAGAGGCTCGAGGCGCGCTGCGCGGCGGGTCGGCGGCATTTGTCCTGGCGCCAAGCATTTCGGGGGTGACGTCGAGCGTCAGGCGAACCCACTTGTCCTGGTGCCCGACCTTCACCTGGTGGACCGCCGTGAGCAAAAAAGCAGCCTGCTCCTGATTCATCTGCCGGCGCGTTTTGGGACCGGCCAGTGCCATGGAGGAGCCCAAGCGCAGGAAATCGAGCAGAGTCGAGAGTTCGAGTGCGTTGCTCATCGACTCGCATTCGGCATCCACCGCGATTTTGATTTTATCTCCATCGGGCTGCCCTGCGAGCGTAAGGCCGCGAACACTGCGCGCCAATCGCTCGAGCTGGGTTGAATTCCCGAAACTTGAATAGAAGCTCGAGGGCAGCTGGTCGGTGCGCAAGACGGCAAAAATGGGTGCCCCAGCCACGCGTCGGATGCGCTCCTGCGCGCCCGCCTCAGGCGCCGCTGGGGTGTCAAGCTTCGCGAGCAACTCGCTTGCGTTCTTGCCGCTCGCGAGCGCAATTCGCGTGCTCGAGAGAAACGTGAGTGACAGAGGGGGGCTGCCGGGAACTTCCTCGACCGACTGTGATCCGTTCCTGACCACTCGGCCGGTCCTCAGGGCATAGGCTTTGATTCTTTCTTGATTGAAGCGGCCCTCTCCAATCGCAAGGATGGGATTCTCGCCCATCCCTCGGGCCTGCGGGACCAGGCTTTGTGGCCAGGCCGCAAAAGCGACCTGGTCCAAATCGCGTTGGTAATCGAATCCACTGGCGCGCACAAATTCCGTATACTCCCGGTCTGCTTGCGGACCTGCCGAAGTTAATCCCAGGAAGGCTGCCAGCGGCGAATTCTCCAATCGGCGCAACCGGGCCAAGTCTAGGTAGCCGATGGCGGGTGCATCTCGCGGAAGCAGGCTGAGAAGTTCCGGAGCCGCGCCGGTGCTTGCGCCGGGCAGCGGACGACGTTGTTGGTAGAAATAGGCACTGAGACCGGCAACGCCCAGGCCCACAATTACGGCTATCGCTAGCAGCGCCCGCTTCGTCGAACAGAGTGGCATGCCCAGAATGAAGTATAGGATTCGGTCCAGTTGGTGTAAAGTTTTTGCACCCCTTCCCGCGCGCGAGCTTTGGCGGAATCCTGCCTGCTGCCACGCGCGGAATTCAGGTTCCGGCAACGGGGATGAGGACCAGGGCGTCCAATACGATATATGCTTAGATCACTTCGCCTGGATCAGGCCCGTAGCATGAGAAAAATCCTGGCAGCGGCGATCCTCAGTTTGGCGGCGAGCGCTACGGCATTCGCGCAGACGGCCTCGCCTCAGAAATCCGCGACCAAAGCGACGGCCTCCGCAACTCCGAGCGTCGATCAAATTCTGGATCGTCATGTACAAGCAATCGGCGGCCGCACTGCGTGGAAGAAGTTGACGACGCGGGTTTCCATCGGCACGATTGACGTGCCGGACATGCACATTTCAGGCACCGTCGAATTCCATGAGAAGGCGCCCAACCTGCTGCTGCGCGTCATTATTCTGAACGGCGCTTCCTTCCGCCAGGGTTTCGATGGGACGAATGCCTGGACAGACGATCCGCAGGACGGCCTGCGCGCTCAAAGCGGCGCAGAACTGGAAGACACGCGCCTTGATTCCGATTTCTATCACCCGCTCGATTTGCGGAAGCTATATTCGAAGTTTGCGGTGATGGGAACGGAAAAAATCGGCGACCACGACACCTACGTAGTGGAAGCCTCGCGCGAAGGGAGCGAGCCGGACAAAATGTACTTCGACGTGAAAACCGGTTTGGCGATTCGACTTGTAAGCCGGCGGCATACTTCTTCAGGCGTTTCCGTGTACCAGGAAGATTTGGAGGATTATCGGGAAGTAGATGGAATCAAGCTGCCTTTCATCGTTCACCAGTCAATCGCTCAGCCTTCGTTCACGATTACCTTTACCGAAGTGCGCCACAATGTGGAATTGGACGATAGTGAATTTTCAAAGCCTGCTGCCGAATAGGACAAATGGCGGCTGCGGGCGCAACCGATAAGTCCAGGCATGGCAAGAGGTTTGCCGCAGGGGGAAACTTGCTTGCAATTTGATTGCCTCTATGATAATTTTCCTAGGTTTGAGCAGGGCTGGCGTAGCTCAGTTGGTAGAGCATCTGATTTGTAATCAGAGGGTCGGGGGTTCAAATCCCTCCGCCAGCTGAGTTTGAGGGACCGGGAATTTTCGGCAGGGGATACGGACGGATTCCTCGCGACAAAAGCGCTAGGGCTAGTGTCTTCCGACACCAGCCCTTTCTGCATTGCGATGTACCCCGTACAGCAGTCCGGTCAAGTTCTAGTGGGGCAAGTGGGATGCTGAAGCTGTGTCCCGATGATTTTCTCGGACGTTGAATTCGCGTTCCGTATCGTTCTCTGGGACGGGTGGGTGAGTGGCTAAAACCAGCAGACTGTAAATCTGCCGCTCCTTGCGGGCTACGGAGGTTCGAATCCTCCCCCGTCCACCAGCGTCTCCTGCGGCCGAAGCGGTCCAGAGATCTCGGTGAGAGTTGAGTAACGGTTTTCGGAGCGAGGCGGCCCCGGTCGCGCTTCCGATGGAAGACCTGGGAGGTTTCGGGGAAACCGGTTCGGGCCTGGGTAGCTCAGTTGGTAGAGCGCGTCCTTGGTAAGGACGAGGTCACCGGTTCAATCCCGGTCCCAGGCTCCATGATTGGCGCGGCAGGAACGAGCGGGGGTAACTCAGTGGTAGAGTCTCTGCCTTCCAAGCAGATGGTCGCGGGTTCGAGTCCCGTCCCCCGCTCCATTTTGCGGAGTGAATGGAACCAGGCGAAGTGCATCGCGGCATTGGCCGCGTAGCTCTCTCTAAAGAGTGAGGAACGATGGCGAAGGAGAAATTCGAGCGGAGTAAGCCGCACGTAAACGTGGGGACGATAGGGCACATCGACCACGGCAAGACGACGTTGACGGCAGCGATCACGAAAGTGCTTTCGAAGAACAATCCGAAAGTTCAGTTTCGGGCGTTCGATTCGATCGACAACGCGCCGGAAGAGCGGGAGCGCGGGATCACGATTGCGGTGGCGCACGTGGAGTATGAGACGGCGAACCGTCACTACGCGCACATTGATTGTCCGGGACACGCGGATTACATCAAGAACATGATCACCGGGGCCGCGCAGATGGATGGGGCGATCCTGGTGGTAGCGGCGACGGATGGACCGATGCCGCAGACGCGCGAGCACATTCTGCTGGCGCGTCAGGTGGGGGTGCCGTACATCGTGGTGTTTTTGAACAAGTGCGACGTGGTGGAAGATCCCGAGCTGCTGGAACTGGTGGAACTGGAAGTGCGGGAGTTGCTGAAGACCTATCAATTTCCCGGGGACGCGGTGCCGGTGGTGCGGGGGTCGGCGCTGAAGGCGCTCGAAGGGGATGCCAAGTGGGAGAAGTCGATTTTGGAATTGATGGAAGCGGTGGACAAGAACGTGCCCTTGCCGCAGCGGGATATTGACAAGCCGTTCGCGATGCCGATCGAAGATATATTTTCGATCTCGGGCCGTGGGACGGTGGTGACGGGAAGAATCGAGCGCGGCAAGGTGAAGGTGGGGGAGGAAATAGAGATTGTGGGCTTCCGTCCGACGATGAAGAAGACGGTGACGGGGGTGGAAATGTTCCGCAAGCTGCTGGACGAAGGGATTGCGGGCGACAACGTGGGGTTGCTGTTGCGGGGGACGGAAAAAGACGAAGTCGAGCGCGGGCAGGTGCTGTGCAAGCCGGGTTCGATCACGCCGCACACGAAGTTCAAAGCGGAAGCGTACGTACTGACGAAGGAAGAAGGGGGGCGGCACACGCCGTTTTTCACCGGCTACCGGCCGCAGTTTTATTTCCGGACGACGGACGTGACCGGAGACGTAAAGCTGCCGGCAGGAGTGGAGATGGTGATGCCGGGAGACAACATCTCCTGTGAGATCAGCTTGATCACGCCGGTGGCGCTCGAGAAGGGGCTGCGGTTCGCGATTCGGGAAGGCGGCCACACGGTCGGAGCCGGCGCCGTCGCCGAGATCATCGAGTAACCTATGCGCGAAATCATCACATTGCAGTGCAACGATTGCAAGAACCGGAACTACACCACGACCAAGAATCGGAAAAAGCATCAAGACCGGCTGGAGACTTCGAAATTTTGCAACACCTGTCGAAAGCATACGGGGCACAAAGAAGTTAAATAAATTCTTGACGGCGCGGCGAACGGAAAAGCGGCCGCAGATGATCGGGAGCCGAAGGGGGAATGACCCTTTGCCCTGAAGAGCGGGCTCCGGGTCATTTTCGGACCTGCGGCTCAAGAATCAGGGGAGTAGGTTCAACGGTAGACCATCGGTCTCCAAAACCGAGAGTGGGGGTTCGAATCCCTCCTCCCCTGCCAGCTTTGCTCGAGCGGGAGCTGGCGGGCGGAGCGAACTGAGTCGAGCAAGCAAAGGCGGTCGGGTCAATGGCACAGGCGGCAAAGACGAACAGGGAAGAAGCGAACCAGCGCGTGAGTGGATTCACTCTGCTCGAACCGGTCGGCAAGCTGGCGGCCTATCCGCGCCGGCTGCGCAGTTTCCTCCACGATGTGCGCCTGGAAATGAAATTGGTGAATTGGCCGTCGCGCGCCGACGTGATTTCCACCACCATCGTCGTCACCGTAACTGTCGCCTTCTTTGGCGTGTACTTCTTCATGACCGACTCGGTGCTCGGCAAAGCGATCGGCTGGCTGATTAACTATGCAAAGAAACACTGAAGGAACCGAAATGTCCAAGCAGTGGTACATCGTCCACACCTACTCGGGGTTCGAGAAAAAGGTGAAGGAAAGCCTCGAGGGCCGCGTGCAGGCATTCGGGCTGACGGACAAAATCGGGCAAATTATTATTCCCACCGAATCGGTAGTGGAAGTGCGCGGCGGCAAAAAAGTAATTTCACCGCGGATGTGCTACCCGGGCTATGTGCTGGTCGAAATGGATATGGACGATTACACCTGGCACGTGGTCCGCTCGACTCCGCGCGTGACTGGATTTGTCGGCTCAGGCCAGACGCCTTCGCCGCTTACGGATGAAGAAGTGCAGAACATTCTGAACCGCGCCACGACCACGGCGGAAAAGCCCAAGCCGCGGCTGTCGTTCGAGCGCGGCGAAAAAGTGCGCATCGGCGAAGGACCGTTCGCAAACTTTACCGGTGTGGTCGAGGAAGTGAATTCCGACCGCAGCACGCTGAAAGTTTCGGTCACTATTTTTGGCCGCTCGACTCCGGTTGAGCTCGATTTTGCGCAGGTTGAAAAAGTCGCCTAAGAAAACGGCGCGACCGATCACTCCCGCCACTGGCGGGTTTCGAGGGTAGAGGGAAACTAGATGGCGAAAAAAGTTCAAGCGATGGTGAAGCTGCAATTGCCGGCGGCAAAGGCCACGCCAGCTCCGCCCGTGGGCACGGCGCTAGGCCCGCACGGCGTCAACATCATGGATTTCTGCAAGCAGTTCAACGCTAAGACGTCGAAAGAGCCGGACAGCATGATCATTCCCGTGATGGTCACGATTTACAGCGACCGCACGTTCACTTTCATTTTGAAGACGCCGCCGGCCTCGGAGCTCTTGAAGCGCGCTGCCGGAATCGTCAAAGGTTCACCGGAGCCGAATCGCAACAAAGTGGCCAAGGTCACGCGCAAGCAGGTGGAAGAAATTGCCAAGGTCAAGCTGCCCGACCTGAACACCATGAACCTCGAGTCGGCGGTGCGCACGATTATGGGCACAGCGCGCAATATGGGCATCGAAGTCGAAGGCTAGTCCGGAATCAGGAGACACACGCGATGGGTCGCAGTGCGAAAGAAGGTGGGAAGAATATAGATCGCGCCCGAAAGCTCGTCGAAGCGCGTCCTTACAAGCTCGAAGAAGCAGCGGAGTTGCTCCGCAAAGCGCACTTCGTCAAGTTTGACGAAACCGTGGAGCTGGTTTTGAACCTGGGCGTAGACCCGAAACAGTCCGACCAGATGGTTCGCGGCACGGTAGTGCTCCCGAACGGCCTGGGAAAATCGAAGCGCGTGCTGGTGATTGCGAGCGGCGACAAAGTAAAGGAAGCGCAGGATGCGGGCGCCGATTTTGTCGGCGGGGAAGACATGGTCCAGAAAATTCAGGAGGGCTGGACGGACTACGAAGCCGTGATCGCCACGCCCGACATGATGAAATCCGCCGGACGCCTCGGCAAAGTCCTTGGCCCACGCGGCCTGATGCCCAATCCGAAGACCGGCACCGTGACATTTGAAATAGCGCGCGCGGTAAAAGAAATCAAAGCCGGTAAAGTGGAATTTCGGCTCGACAAGACCGGGATCATTCATTCGCCGGTGGGCAAAATCAGTTTTTCGGCGCAGCAGCTTGCCGGAAATGCGCAGGCCTTGCTCGCCGCGATCATCAAGGCCAAGCCCGCTGCGGCGAAGGGCAAGTACATCAAGAGAATTACGCTCACTTCGACGATGGGTCCGGGCGTGCCGATTGACCACGCCGAAGCGGATGCTGCCGTAGCGGTGGCCGCGTAGGAATTTCCAGCGCCCGGCCCGACGCACTCGGACGGGAACAAGAGGAGTTCGGCATGAAGAAGAAGGCCGAGAAAGTAAAGCACGCAGACGAGCTGCGCACTCAGCTTGCCAACGTCTCGACCGTCATCCTCTCGACGTTTCAGGGCATCACCGTCGAGCAGGATACCAAGCTGCGCCGCGCTGTCGAAGCAGCGGGCGGCAATTATGAAGTGGTGAAGAATACCGTGGCCGAGCGCGCAGGCGCCGGAACCCCGGCGGAAGGGCTTCTGAAGGGGTTGAAGGGCACAAATTCCATCGCCTTCACCACCGCCGATCCGGTTGCGCTCGCAAAGATTCTGACAAAAGTGGCGAAAGATGTTCCGGCTTTCAAGTTTCGCGCCGGATGGGTCGAAGGCCGCGTCATTTCGATTCAGGAGATCAACCAACTCGCGGCGCTGCCGAGCAAGGATGAGCTGATCAGCAAGATCATGTTCCTGCTGAATGCTCCGGCGCAGCGAATTGCAACCGCGCTTGCCGCGCTTCCGCGGAATCTCGCGGTGGTCACAAGCGAAGCAGTGAAGGCCAACAAGTTCGGGCCGGGTGGCGCTCTACCGGAAGCTGCGCCGGAGCCAGCGGCACCTGAAACGGCTTAGGCATTCGTTGGGCGGGTTTTCAGCAATTTCTTTTTATCTCGGAGGAGGATAGGAAACGGAAATGGCCAGCAAAGTGGACAGCATTCTCGAAGAAATCAAGGGTCTCACGCTTCTCGAGGCTTCCGATCTGGTGAAGAAGATGGAAGAAGCCTTCGGCGTCTCGGCTGCTGCTGCGGCTCCCGTGATGGTTGCGGGCGCGGCGGGCGCGGCCGGTGGTAGCGCTCCGGAAGAGAAGACGGAATTCAGCGTCGTTCTCACCGAAGTCGGCGCGAACAAAATCAACGTGATCAAAGCGGTCCGCGAAGTCACCAGCCTGGGCTTGAAGGAAGCCAAGGATTTGGTGGATGGCGCCCCCAAGACGGTGAAAGAGGGCATCAACAAGGACGAAGCCGCCACGATCAAGAAGAAGTTCGAAGACGCCGGCGCCAAGGTCGAGATCAAGTAGTTGCAGCCTGCACGGGCCCTGGCCCGGGCTGCTGAGGAATTCGCTACGCGCGCGCTCCTTTGGAATACAGAACCTCACCATACGTCCTTCCCGGACCGACGGGGCGGGTGTCACTCCGCACGGTCGATTCCGGCGTTACTCTGAAGAGGAAGGTACATGAGCAATCGTAACGGTAATCGCGCCAATCGGGAACGAGAACGCCTGGACTTCGCAAAAATCAAGACCACCGTCCAGATTCCCAACCTGATTGACGTGCAGAAGAAGTCTTATCAGCGCTTCCTGCAGATGGATTTGCTGCCCAGCGAGCGCGAGGACACCGGACTGCAGTCCGTGTTTACCTCCGTGTTTCCGATCCAGGATTTCCGGGGACTCTCGCAACTGGACTTCGTCGACTACGCCATCGGCAACTGGGAGTGCAAGTGCGGCCACCTGCGCGGCTTGCACCACTTGCGCGCCACCTGCCGCAACTGCGGCGCTTCGGTGGTCACGAATCCCTACAAGACGGGCGATGTGCTCTGCGCGAAATGCGGCACGTTCAACAAGAACACGCCCACTTTCTGCAACAAGTGCGGCGACCCGGTCACGCTGCAACTGAAATACGACGTGAACGAGTGCCAGGAGCGCGGCATGACCTATTCCGCGCCTCTGAAAGTCACCATCCGCCTCACCATTTACGACAAGGATCCCGACACCGGCGCGAAATCCATTCGCGATATCAAAGAGCAGGAAGTTTTCTTCGGCGATATTCCGCTGATGACCGAGAACGGCACTTTCATCATCAACGGCACCGAGCGCGTCATCGTCAGCCAGTTGCACCGCTCGCCGGGCGTATTTTTCGAGACCGCCAACAATCGCAGCTATTTCCTCGGGAAGATTATTCCTTATCGCGGCTCGTGGGTCGAATTCGAGTACGACACGAAAAACATTCTCTACGTCCGCATCGACCGCAAGCGCAAGTTCCTCGGCTCGATTTTCCTTCGCGCCCTGGGTTTGAAGTCCAACGAGGACATTCTGCGCACCTTCTACCAGGTCGAGCGTATTTCCGTGCGGGACGGCGATCTCTACTGGAATATTTCCGAAAGCCTGATTGACCGCAAGATTTCTAAGGAAATCAAGCATCCCAAATCCGAAGAAGTGCTCATCGGCGCACACAAGCGCATCACCGAACCTCTCTACAAGGAATTGGTGAAGGCGCGCGTGACGCAGGCGGAAGTCGGCATCGCCGACCTCGAAGGGGCCGTCACCGTCAGCGAACTGGTGAACCGCCAGACGGGTGAAGTCCTGCTCGAAGCGAACAAGCCGCTCACCGCTGAGATGTGGGCTTCGATCGCTGAGGCGGGAATTACGGAAGTGGATATCTGCTTTCCGGATCGCGACGACGTCGGCGTAATCGTCGGCCGCACGCTTGAGAAGGACACCATCCGCACGCCCAAAGAAGCGCTGATTGAAATCTACCGCAAGCTGCGTCCGGGCGATCCGCCGACGCTTGAAACCGCCACCGCGCTGTTCAACGGAATGTTTTTCGACCCGCGCAAGTACGATTTCAGCAAGGTCGGCCGCCTGAAATTCAACATCAAACTCGACCTTGAGACGCCGCTCGACAAGCGCACCCTCGACCCCTCTGATTTCGTCGCCGCCATCAAGTACCTGCTGAAGCTGCGCAAGAATATCGGCTCGGTGGATGACATCGATCATCTCGGTAATCGCCGCGTCCGCGCGGTCGGCGAACTGCTGGAAAACCAGTTCCGCATCGGCTTGGTCCGCATGGAACGCGCCATCAAGGAAAAGATGTCCGTGTACCAGGAAATGTCCACGGCCATGCCGCACGATCTGGTGAATGCGAAACCGGTAATGGCTGCCATCCGTGAATTTTTCGGCAGCTCGCAGCTTTCGCAATTCATGGATCAGACCAACCCTCTGAGCGAAATCACGCACAAGCGTCGCCTTTCGGCTCTGGGGCCGGGCGGACTTTCGCGCGAGCGCGCTGGATTCGAAGTGCGCGACGTGCACCCGACTCACTATGGCCGCATCTGCCCGATTGAGACGCCGGAAGGGCCGAACATCGGGTTGATCAGCTCGCTTTCCTGTTATGCGCGGATCAACGAGTTCGGATTCATCGAGTCGCCTTACCGCAAAGTGAAGGGCGGCCGGGTGATTGATTTCGTGCAAGTCGTCAATTCGGGCGATAGCGAATTCAAGGCCGGCGAAATCGCTGAAAAGGAAAAAGTAGAGGATACCAACGACGAGTTGAAGCGCCGGCGCGTGGTGGTCGAGCCGCACTGCTTCTATCTCTCGGCCTGGGAAGAAGACCGCTACGTCATCGCGCAGGCCAACGCCTCACTCGATGAGCGCGGAAAAATCACGACCGAACTGGTCAACTGCCGCCAGGCCGGCAACTTCGTGCTGAAGAGCCGCGACGAGGTGGATTACATCGACGTCTCGCCGAAGCAGCTCGTCTCCGTTGCCGCGAGCTTGATCCCGTTCCTTGAAAACGACGACGCGAACCGCGCTCTGATGGGTTCGAACATGCAGCGCCAAGCCGTGCCGCTGATCAAGGGTGAAGCGCCGCTGGTCGGCACCGGCATGGAGCGTGTGACTGCGCGCGATTCCGGCGCTGTCATCGTCTGCCGTCGCGACGGTATTGTGGACCAGGTGGATTCCGAGCGCGTAATCGTGCGCGTCGAATCCGACCAGTCCGGGGTGCTCAGCCGCGAAGTGGGCTCGGATATTTATCTGCTCACAAAATTCAAGCGCTCCAACCAGAACACCTGCATTAGCCAGAAGCCGCTGGTACGCGCGGGCGACCGCGTGAAACAAGGTCAGGTGCTGGCCGACGGGCCTTGCACCGACCGTGGCGAACTCGCGCTCGGGCGCAACGTGTTGGTCGCGTTCCTTCCCTGGCGCGGGTACAACTTCGAAGACGCCATCCTGGTGAGCGAGAAGCTGGTCGAAGAGGACTACTACACCTCGATCCACATCGAAGAATACGAAATCGAGGCGCGTGACACCAAGCTCGGTCCCGAAGAAATCACGCGCGATATTCCCAACATCAACGAGAGCTTCCTGCGCAATCTCGATGAGAGCGGCGTGATCCGCATCGGCGCCACGGTAAAGCCCGGCGACATCCTCGTCGGCAAAGTGACGCCCAAGGGCGAAACCACGCTCACGCCGGAAGAGAAACTGCTCCGCGCGATTTTCGGCGAGAAGGCCGGCGACGTTCGCGATGCTTCCCTCTATTGCCCGCCGGGAATCGAAGGCACCATCGTAGACGTGAAAATCTTCTGCCGCAAAGGCGCGGAGAAGGACGAACGCCACAAGGCCATCGAAGGCGCGCAGGTGGCCAAGCTCGAGAAAAACCTCGCCGATGAAATCCGCATTCTCACCGACGAGCGTTTGAAGCGCTTGAACGACCTGCTCGGCGGCCAGAAACTTATGGCCGACCTGCACGACGAACGCACCAATAAGCGCCTCCTCACCAAGGGCACCGAGCTCACGCGCGACATTCTGGAAAAAATCACCACGCGCAACTTGAAGCGTTTGCGTTTGAACGACAAAGACCCGCTGCTAATCGAGAAAATCGATGAAATCGAGGAGATGACTTCGCGTCAGATCGACGTCCTGCGCAAGATCACCGACGAGCGCATCTCCAAGCTCAAGAAGGGCGATGAACTTCCTCCGGGCGTCATCAAGCTCGTGAAGACTTACATCGCCATGAAGCGCAAGCTTTCCGTCGGCGACAAAATGGCGGGCCGCCACGGCAACAAGGGTGTGATCGCTCGCATTGTTCCTAAAGAAGACATGCCCTACATGCCCGATGGTACGCCGGTTGAAATCGTTCTGAACCCGCTCGGCGTTCCTTCGCGTATGAACGTCGGCCAGATTCTCGAAACGCATCTTGGCTGGGCGTCGAAGGAATTAGGAGAGCGCGTCGCCAAGGTGCTCGACGACACAGAGAGCCGCGCCGATGCAGTGCGCAAGTGGTTCAAGGATGCGTTTGGCCCCACATCGGTTTGGAAGACCATCTCCGAACTGGATGACGAGGCGATCCTGGACCTCGGCCAAAGCTTCCGCGAAGGCGTTCCATTCGCCACGCCGGTCTTCGACGGCGCGCGCGAATCGGACATCCGCCACCTGTTCGAATTTACCGAACTGCCGGAGAGCGGCAAGATCACGCTCTTCGACGGCATGACCGGCGATTCCTTCGCGCAGAACGTCACGGTCGGTTACATCTACATGCTCAAGCTCTCTCACCTGGTGGACGACAAGATCCATGCGCGCTCGATCGGTCCGTACTCTCTCATCACGCAACAGCCGCTCGGCGGAAAGGCGCAGTTCGGCGGACAGCGCTTCGGGGAAATGGAGGTCTGGGCGCTCGAGGCTTATGGTGCTGCGCACATTCTGCAGGAGCTGCTCACCGCGAAATCCGACGACGTGTACGGCCGTGCCAAGATTTACGAGGCCATTGTGAAGGGTGAGCCGGGAATCGAACCCGGCGTGCCCGAATCCTTCAACGTGCTGGTGCGCGAGCTGCAGTCGCTCTGCCTCGACGTTGAATTGATGAAACGCCAGAAGCCGCAACTGGAAAAGTCTGAAGCGGCGGATTAGCGCGGCCCGGTTTGTTTTTCGTGGTCGCCCGATAATATTTGCTCTTGTTTCAGTCCGGCGTCGCCGGACAGGAGGAACAGCCCTTGTACCGATCGAGCCCGTACGATCGCGCCAGTCAGATCGCGGATTTTGATTCCATTCGCATCAGCTTGGCGAGTCCTGAAAAAATCCGGTCCTGGTCTCATGGCGAAGTCACCAAGCCAGAAACCATCAACTACCGCACTTTTAAGCCGGAGCGTGACGGTCTGTTCTGCGCCAAGATTTTCGGCCCCGTCACCGACTGGGAGTGCTTGTGCGGAAAATACAAGCGCATGAAGCACCGCGGCGTCATTTGCGATAAGTGCGGCGTCGAAGTCACGCTCAGCAAAGTGCGACGCGAACGCCTTGGCCATATCGAGCTGGCGTCTCCCTGTTCGCACGTGTGGTTCTTCAAGGGGTTGCCCAGCCGCATCGGCTACCTGCTCGATATCACCATGCGCGACCTGGAGCACATCCTTTATTTCGAGACCTTTGTGTGCGTGGATCCGGGCGAAGTTCCCGGCCTCAAGCAAAAGGAAATCATCCCGGAGGAGAAATTCCGCGAGCTCCAAAAGGAGTTCCTCGGAAAATTTGACGCGCGCATGGGCGCCGAAGCCATCAAGGAGCTGCTGCGCCGCGTGGATGTGGACAAGCTTTCCGAAGAGCTGCGCGAAAAAATGAAGATTGACCCGAGCCTGCAGAAGCGCATCAAATTTGCCAAGCGGCTCAAAGTCCTCGAAGCGTTCCGCAAGAGCGGCAACAAGCCCGAGTGGATGATTCTGGACGTGATTCCGGTTCTCCCGCCGGAGCTGCGCCCGCTAGTGCCTCTCGACGGCGGCCGGTTCGCCACGTCCGATCTAAACGACCTCTACCGCCGCGTGATCAACCGTAACAATCGCTTGAAGAAGCTGATGGAGTTGCACGCGCCCGACGTGATCGTGCGCAACGAAAAGCGCATGCTGCAGGAAGCTGTGGATGCGCTGTTCGACAACGGCCGCCGCGGCCGCGTCTTACGCGGGACGAACAATCGACCGCTCAAGTCGCTCTCCGACACGCTCAAGGGTAAGCAGGGCCGCTTCCGCCAGAATCTCCTCGGCAAGCGCGTGGATTATTCCGGCCGCTCGGTAATCGTCGTGGGCCCGGAATTGAAGCTCCATCAGTGCGGTCTGCCGAAGAAAATGGCGCTCGAACTCTTCAAGCCCTTCATCTATCACAAGCTCGAAGCCGCCGGCCACTGCACCACCATCAAACAGGCGAAAGAACTCGTCGAGGCCCAGGAATCCATCGTCTGGGACATCCTCGAAGATGTGATTCGCGAGCATCCAGTGCTCTTGAACCGCGCGCCGACGCTGCACCGCCTCGGCATCCAGGCGTTTGAGCCGGTCCTGGTTGAAGGGAAGGCCATCCGCATCCATCCGCTGGTGTGTACCGCGTTTAACGCGGACTTCGACGGCGACCAGATGGCCGTGCACATTCCGCTTTCACCCGAAGCGCAGGTGGAAGCCTCCGTGCTCATGCTCAGCTCGCACAACATTCTTTCACCCGCAAACGGATATCCGCTGGCTGTCCCGACACAAGACATGGTCCTCGGCATCTACTACATGACCAAGTCCAAGCCGAAGGCGAAGGGCGAAGGCCGTGCCTTCGGTTCCACGGAAGAAGTGATCATGGCGCTTGAAGCCAACGAAGTCGAATTGCTCACGCCCATCCGCATGCGCTACACCGGCGAAGTGATCGACCTCACCAACGCCTACGACGACCAGGACGTTTCCCACACCGAGCCCATCAATCTCAACAAGCAATTCCTGCAGACCACCGTCGGCCGCGTGATCTTCAACGATCATTTGCCGACCGACATGCCGTTCATCAACGGTCTGCTCAAGAAGAAAGGCGTCCAGGCTCTCGTGCAGTATTGCTACCTGCGCTTCGGTCTCGAAAAGACCGTCGTCGCGCTCGACAAGCTGAAGGAACTCGGCTTTCTCTACGCCACCAAGGCCGGCGTCTCGATCGGCATCAGCGACATGGTTATTCCCAGCGTGAAATTCAAGCTGGTGGATGCCGCCGAGCACGAGGTCGTAAAAGTCCAGCAGCAATATCTCGACGGCGCCATCACCAATGGCGAACGCTACAACAAAGTCATCGCTATCTGGTCCGACGTCACCGAAAAAGTCGCCGATGAAATGTTCAAGGCTCTCGAAATGCAGGACAAAGAGGGCGTGATCAATCCGATTTACGTGATGGCCGATTCCGGGGCCCGCGGCTCGAAGCAGCAGATCCGCCAGCTTTCCGGTATGCGCGGTTTGATGGCCAAGCCCTCCGGCGAAGTCATCGAAACGCCCATCACCTCCAACTTCCGCGAAGGCCTCACCGTGCTGCAGTATTTCATCTCCACGCACGGCGCCCGCAAGGGTCTGGCCGATACCGCCCTCAAGACGGCCGATTCCGGCTATCTCACGCGCCGTCTTGTGGACGTTGCGCAGGACGTGATCATCAACGAATTCGATTGCGGCACTTCAGCGGGAATCGACGTTGAGCCGATTCTCGAAGCCGGCGTTGAAGTCGAACCGTTGCGCGACCGCGTTGTGGGCCGCGTCTCGCTCGAAAAGATCAAAGACTATGAAGGCAACGTCATCGTCGAGATCAATCAGGAAATCACCGAAGAACTCGCCAACGCCATCCAGGCGGCCGGCATCGAGCGCGTTAAGATCCGTTCCGTGCTCACCTGCGAATCGCGCCGCGGTGTTTGCGGGCGCTGTTACGGCCGCAACCTGGCCACCGGCCGTTTCGTCGAGATGGGTGAGGCTGTCGGCGTCATCGCCGCGCAGTCCATCGGCGAGCCCGGCACGCAGCTCACCATGCGCACGTTCCACATCGGCGGCACGGCCACCCGTGTCACCGAACAGTCGAAGGTCGAGGCGCGCAACAACGGCTTCGTGAAATTCATCGACTTGAAAGTGGTCGAGGGCCGAGGGAAGCAGATCGTCTCGATGAACCGTTCCGGCTTGATCGCTGTGGTGGACGAGAAGGGCCGCGAAAAAGAACGCCACCATGTCGTGTACGGCGCGCGGTTGAAAGTCGAAGACGGCCAGCCCGTTACGCTCGGCCAGACCATGGTCGAATGGGATCCGTACACCTTCTCGATCCTCACCGAAACGGCCGGCAGCGTGCAGTTCAAGGACCTGCAGCCCGGCATCACTATCGAAGAGCAGGTGGACGAAGTCACCGGACTTTCGCAGCTCGTGGTCACGCTGCCGCCCGGTGATGAAAAGCATCAGCCCACGATCAACATCCGCGGCGCAGGCGGACGCGTCAAGAAGTACTTGATGCCCTCGCGCGCTCACTTGATGGTGGTCGATGGCGATGAAGTGCAACCGGGCGACGTGCTCGCGAAGATCCCGCGCGAAACCACCAAGACGAAAGACATTACCGGCGGTCTCCCGCGCGTTGTCGAGCTGTTCGAAACGCGCAAGCCGAAAGACCCGGCCGTCATCAGCGAAATTGACGGCGTGGTGAAATACGGCGAAATCGCCAAGGGCCAGCGCAAAATTTACGTCGAGAGCGAAGATGGAAAGACCATCAAGGAATACTCCATCCCGCGCGGCGTCCACATCAACGTTCAGGAAGGCGAGCACGTGCGCGCCGGCGAGCCTTTGATTGATGGCCCGCTCAACCCGCACGACATCCTCGCCGTCCTTGGTGAAAAGTACACCCAGGCGTACCTGGTGAACTCGATCCAGGAGGTGTACCGCCTGCAGGGCGTCAACATCAACGACAAGCACATCGAGACCATCGTTCGCCAAATGATGCGCTGGGTGAAAGTCGAAGACGTGGGCGACACATCGTTCCTTCTCGAGGAGCAGGTGGATAAGTTCCGGTTCCGCGAAGAGAACGACCGCATCATCCACGACGGCGGCCGTCCCGCAACCGGGCGTCCGCTGCTGCTGGGCATCACCAAGGCGTCACTCTCAACCGATTCTTTCATCTCCGCCGCTAGCTTCCAGGAGACTACCCGCGTCCTTACCGAAGCGGCCATCTCCGGCAAGGTTGACTACCTCCGCGGGCTGAAGGAAAACGTGATCATGGGCCGACTGATTCCCGCCGGCACGGGTCTAGAACGCTACCGCAATATCCAGCTCCTCACCGAAGTCCCGAAGGAGGAGCCGCAAGCCATCGAGCCCGACCTAACACCGGAAGAAGCGGCAGCGCTTGATTTCCTGCGCAAGGATACCGACGCGGTCGCCGAGAGTTAAACCCTTTCAGCATCTCTCAGGGGGCGTCCCGAGTTCTCGAGACGCCCCATTTTTTTGACCCTGCAGAATTCATTGGTGGCCCTGCGTGTGCGCCCCGCCCGTCTAGTGCGGGTCCGGTCCCGACCGTCTTTTTCGGGACTGAGCTTGGGCTTTCTGTCTCTGCCGTTCTCCGCGCCCTGTACGTCTCAAGGGTGAATTCCTTCAGGTCTTGCCTGGTCGCAAGGATGAGGTCGCTTCGCCGGCCCGCGCGCTGTTAAGCAACTTGGAAAGCGCTTCCCCTTTCTTTTCCCGTTGCACTCCTCCTCTGGCTAAAATTTAAGCCGGAGGACTGCGCGCGAACCGCCCTTCCCAGCAAGCATTCGCGCTGAGGCATCGTTCGATGTCCACTGAGTCAAGCCAGAATCGGGAGCAGCGAGTCTCGCGCGGGTGGGAGCATCTCGAGCGCGCAGAACGCGCCTTGTGGCGCAATAGCCTCTTGCTGCTGGTCGCTCTTGCTCTTGGCCTGGCCCTGGCGACCTGGGAAACGCCGCCAACGGTTCCCGCCCATTCCGCCGTATTGCCGGTCGGCCTGGTGATCCTGGTCGTACTTTTCGGCTTCTACGTGTGGAGCAAGATGCGCGAGCTGGGCGGACTTCGCGCCCTGCTTCGTGAACTGCATGAAGCGGCTTCAGCCCCGCCCACCGAAGCGCAGTTCGAAAAACTGCTTCACATCGTTTCGCGCTCGCAACATGGCTACCGCGAGCTGATCGATAATCTCGACCACGCCGTTTTCACCCTCACGCCCGCCGGCCAGTTCCAGGTCGCCAATCGCTATCTCGCGCAGGTTTTGGGTTGTCCGTTCCAAGAGCTGATTGGCCACCCCATCGAAGAGTTCATCGCCGACCCGTCCCGTGCCGATGTCGAGCTGGCCCTGCCGCAACTGCTCACACTGGGCACCTGGACCGGCCGCATTCCGGTGCGTTTGGTGAAGAGCCGCGAGCTTCGCTATTTCGATTGCCGGTTCCAGGCCGTAATCTCAGACGGCCAGTTGGCCTCCGTCAGTGGCTGGGCGCGCGACGTCACCTCCCAGCATGAATCGGAGATTCGCTTCCGGGAGCTGTTCGAGTCGCTCCGTGAGGGGATTTTCTTTACCACGCCGGAAGGCAAAATCCTGGATGCCAACCCGGCCTTGGTGCGGATGCTGGGTTTCGAGACCAAGGAAGAGCTACAGCTCCACAACTTTAGGGATTTCTATGTGGACCCAACCCAGCGTGACGCAATCGTAGAAGAAATGCGCGCAACCGGTTCGGCACAGGACCGCGAACTAGAACTGCGCCGCAAGGACGGAACCCACATCCAGTGCCTGGCTTCCGGTTTCGCGATGCGCGACACATTCGGCCGCCTCGCGCGGTTGCAGGGAACGCTCGTTGACGTGACGGAACGCTTTGAAATCAAGAAACGCCTGCACCAAGAGCAGGAGTTTGTCCGCCGCTTGATCGATAGTTTCCCAGATGTGATCGGAGTTTTCGATCGCGATGGCCGCTTCACCTATCTAAGCCAGCGCGTCCATGATGTGCTCGGGAGTTCTCCCGAGGCGTTCGTCGGCGAGGAATTTGGCGGGCGTGCGCATCCCGAAGATCGTCCCCGGCTGACCGAAATGTTCCGCCGATTGATGAATGGAGAAGTCCCTTCCGCGCAAGTCGAATACCGCGCGCAACACGCGGACGGCTCGTGGAGAATGCTGCGCGCCAGTGCCGGCCCCCTGTTTGACGGCGCCGGAGGAATTACTGGCGTCGTCGCCTCTGCCCGCGACGTTACCGAATCCCGTCGGTTCGAACAGCAGCTTGTGCAGAAAGAGAAATTCGCGTCCATGGGCCAGATGATGGCCGGTGCCGCGCACGAATTGAACAATCCTCTTACCGCCATTCTCGGCGTCAGTGATCTCCTGCGCGAGCGAGCCACCGACGACGCCACTCGTCGGCAGGTCGAAATCGTCTTGCAGCAGGCTCGCCGCGCCGCGAGCATCGTTCAGAACCTTCTGGCCTTTGCCCGCCCCGCGGCGCTGGGCCGCGTCCCGGTGCGCCTCGATGAATTGATCCGGCGCGCCTTGCAGCTCCAGGAAGCTTCGCTTGCGCAAAAACAAATTGCTGTCGATTATCAGCTTCCCCCGGCTCTCCCGACTCTATCGGGCGATCCGAAACTTCTCCTGCAAATCTTCCTGAACATTATCAGCAACGCCGAGCAGGCCATTTCGAGCGTCCGCGATCACGGCAAGTTGAAAATCTCCCTCGAACGCACTGGCGGCACCTTGACCGCTATTTTCGAGGACGATGGCCCCGGTATTTCTCCGGAGAATGCCGGAAAACTTTTTGACCCTTTCTTCACCACGAAACGCCCGGGCGGCGGTTCCGGCCTGGGCCTCACCATCTCGCTCGCGGTGGCAAAAGAGCACGGCGGCAGAATCGAAGCGCAGTCTTCTTCCCCCGGCGGCGCGATATTTCGCGTGATCTTGCCGGTTCCGGCGGAGAATCTGCCGGAGCCCGCCGCAACATCCGAACGCCCGCGCACGGCTTCTGCCCTTTCGCCCGTACTCCGCAGGCATAGCGCTCTTGTTGTGGACGACGAAGACAGTATCCGGGAGATCGTGCAAGAGGGACTTTCCGCTCGGGGGATGACGGTCGAAGGCGCCTCGAGCGCAGAAGAAGCTCTTGGGCACCTGGCGAAAAGCACTTACGACGTGGTGTTGTGTGATTTCAACCTGCCGGGGTTGAATGGCGAGCAGCTTTTCAACCAGCTACGGGCCCAAGCAAACTCCTCTCCGCCGCAGTTCGTCTTCATGACCGGTGACATGCTCGAACCCGACATCATCGCGTCGTTCGAGGAGCAAGGCGCACACGTGTTGCAGAAGCCCTTCCACGTCGCCGCGCTCGCCACGCTTTTATCGGAATTACTTCAGCCACAGCCCGCGAAATTGAATTAGGTCCGCCCGGCAGGATTAATTGGTCTTCCGCGCCGCCGACTTGCCGTTCACGTCCACCCCGAAATCCCATACGTACACGCTGATGCTGTCGGTCTGGACAAGTTCGGCCAGGACATATTCCCCGGGGGAGAGCGGCTGACCAAGTGTGAAGCGATAAACGCCGTTGGCAACCAGCCAACGCTGCATGGGCAGTGTCTCGGCCTTTACCGTTTCTTCCTTGAACAGTGTGTCGATATTTTCGATAAAGCGCGAGTACCCTTTCACTTTCGTGTGGATCAGTTGCATCTCCGGTTCGTGCCCGTCGGCCGTGCGAACGTAAAACTCGGGCTGGTTTGTCGTGATCCGCAGCTTGGAGTGCACTCCGGGAATCGAGATGTGGCGCCGCGCGGGAATGATGGGGATCGGCACAAGCACTTGCTTGAAAGTGCGTCCCTTGTCGCCCTTCACATCGGTCTCAGCCTGGATCAACGGAACCACCGTCTTGCCCTCGAATACATAAGCGCCTTCGCCCTGCGGGATGAATACGTTCGGGGCTGCTTCCAAGCTGGCATCAATATCGAGTTGCGGGCCTTGTCTCGCTTCCTCCCGCGCATGAACTCTTGCCACCGTCGCCGCGTCCGCTTTGGCTTCCTCTGCCTCCACTTTGCGGGTGGCATCCCAATCCACCAGCGCCGCGGGCATTTCCTCCCACTGCCGGCTCTCCATGCTGTAGTACCGCACCCGGTCCCCCTCGATCTTGTATTCCTTCACCAATTGGAATGCGCCACCCACGAGGATCAGCTTCTTGCCGCGCGGGAGCGGGTTCGCCGATTTGGTTAGAGCCTTATCCTGGTGTGTTGGACGCCCGGAAGTGTCTGTCTGTGAAGTCCCGGCTGCCGCTGAACTCCCGCTTTGAGTCTGCGCCCACGCCGCGAGCGAGATCGAAGCGAACGTGATGACTATCATCGGGACGCAGGCGAGACCCCGATGGAGTGCGCCGTGTTTTAATGGTCCGGTCATTCCCCACAAGCTAGCTCTTCCAACTTGGATGCGCCCCGAGGTATCCGCGTTGAGCTGAATTCAGGATAGCCCGCCTCGCGCCGCTCTACAACCCATATGGCAGTACCAGAAACAAAAACGCTGTTCGAGACACCCGGAAGGTCATTTTCAATACCGATATCAGAGTTCGCGGACCCGACCTCATCCGACATACAATTCCTCAAAGCGTATGGCTTTTGTCCCTCCCCTTAGGAAGGACGGCGATGCCAAATAACCGGTGCTCGGTCGGTTTCCAATTGCGCGACGCAGTATAAAAGGGCGCACCTTTTGGAGGTGGTTTTGAGTGTTCAGCCGAAACCCAGCAGAGCCCTCCATCGACAGCGTGAGGTGGATCGGGGTCAATGTTCAAAAGGGAGCCCTCTCGATCGCGTTCTTAAATTGCTCGGGCAAGCCCATGAAGGAATGCGCGATCGAAACCAAGGCCATCACCATTCTCGATTTTCTCAATGGATTGCGCGCGAGCCTGCAGGTGACCCCTCAAGAAGGTACCTGGCGGGCCCCGGGTGGTCTCGCCTGATCTAGCCCCGCCGAACCCGACTGGTCATGCCTAATCCCCCGGAATGATCTGCTCGAGCAGGGCAACAAGAGTGGCCGGACCGGCGGGCCGGACATCCAGGACTGGGGGTTTTCTAGTCCTCCGTTTGTCCGATAACCGGGGCCAGGGGATCGTTTCGCATACCCCCGCTTCAAGACGGTAATAAGGTGAATCAAGTATGGCGGTTCGGGGCTATATTCGCCAAGATTCGCAAGTCTCGACACTCTGGTGGAGGGCTCACAACTCCTTGAGTTCATTGCGTATCCTTCTGGTTGACGATCAGGAAGCATTCAGGCGGGGTGTGCGGTCGTTGCTAGCATCCCGGCCTGAATGGTCGATCTGCGGCGAGGCTGAGAATGGAGTTGACGCTATAGCCAAGGCCAAAGCGTTGCGCCCGGATGTCGTGCTCATGGACATCTCGATGCCCCGGATGAGTGGCCTGGATGCCAGCCGAACGATTCGACGAGAAGTCCCGGAATCCAAGATCATAATCGTCAGCCAGAATGACCCCGCCATAGTTCGTCACCAAACGCGCGACGTTGATATCGCGGCGTTTGTTGATAAAGCTGATCTCTCCGGAACTTTGATGCCCACGATTGACAGACTATCAGGCCATCCAAACACGAGTGTAGGCTCCAAGCGAGACCTGAAGGAATCCCCCGTAGAAAGCCCGTTGCCGGCAATTGGCCCTCTCGACTTAGGCAGCCAAGCTTATTTGATTGAACTGTTTCCGTTCGCTGCCTATGCGGTCCGAGCGCCTGATGGCGTTATCGCCTGGTTCAACTCAAAAGCCGCCGAACTCTGGGGCCGTGTGCCTCTGGTGGGTGACCTGGATGAAAGGTTTTGCGGCGCACACAAACTCTATTATCCCGATGGGATCTACATGGCCCATGGCGATACCCCCGTCGCTCTCGCGCTCAGCACGGGCGTCTCGGTACATGGACAGGAAGTCGTAATCGAAAGGCCTGATGGAAGCCGCGTAAATGTCTTGATGCACGTGGACCCGATTCGAGGTGGTGATGGATCGATTGCCGGTGTCGTGAATTTCCTTTATGACATCACCGACCGGAAGCAGCTCGAGCGAGCACAGGGCTTGCTGGCTGCAATTGTGGATTCCTCCGAGGACGCCGTCGTCAGCAAGGATCTCGATGGCGTTATCACGAGCTGGAATAGGAGTGCGGAGCGGTTGTTCGGCTACCCGGCGGGAGAAGCGATCGGGAAGCACATCACATTGATCGTTCCTCCCGAGCGCCGGGATGAAGAAGCAATGATTCTTGCGCGCATCCGTCGGGGGGAACGGGTGGAACATTTCGAAACCCTTCGCGTGCGGAAGGACGGGACCCTGGCTAATATATCCGTCACCATTTCGCCGGTGAAGGATGCTGCTGGCTACGTGATGGGGGCATCGAAAGTAGCGCGGGATATCACGGAACGAAGGAGGGTTGAGCAAGCGCTGGCCGAACGAGGGCTGCTGCTCGACTTGAGCAGTGATGCAATCTTTGTTCGCGACGAGGCTGATCGTGTTACCTACTGGAACGACAGCGCGTCGGTGCTTTACGGCTATAGCCGCGCGGAAGCAATGGGTCAGGTGACCCACAATTTGCTGCACACCGAGTTTCCTGAACCGCTGGAGCGGATTACCGAACAGCTTCACTCGGATGGGCACTGGACAGGGGAACTCGCTCACAGACGAAAGGACGGTAGCCTAATTGTAGTTGTCAGCCGCTGGGCGCTCGAGCGGGACGATCAGGGCAATCCGAAATGCGTTCTCGAATCGAACACTGACATTACGCAACAAAAGCGCAGCGAAAAAGCATTGCGCGAAAGTGAGGATCGGCTCCGCGCGCTGACGGATACTCTGGAGCGGCAAGTTCGAGTCAGGACGGAACAACTAGAACAACGGAACAGAGAAGTGCTGATGCAATCGGAGCGACTCAGGGACCTGTCGCGTCATTTGCTGCAAATACAGGAGGAGGAAAGGCGGCATGTCGCCCGTGAATTGCACGACAGCGCAGGGCAGATTTTGACGGCGCTGGGCATGAATCTCGCGACTGTGGTCCAATACTCCAAGAACACTTCGCCCAAACTAGCGAGCATCGCACAAGAAGGACAAGAACTGGTTCGTGAATTGAGCAAGGAGATCCGGACCACGTCCTACCTGCTGCATCCTCCGCTCCTGGACGAAAACGGGCTTTCCGAGGCGCTCAGCTACTACTTGGAAGGTTTGAAGGAGCGCAGCGACTTGGAAACAACACTGGCCATTCCTGAGGACTTCGGAAGACTTTCCCGGGAAATGGAGTTGGCGATTTTTCGCATTGTGCAGGAGTGCTTGACCAACGTCCATCGTCATTCCGGGAGCAAAGTAGCGGTCATTCGTATGCAGCGTGACGAGCGGAGTATTTTCCTGGAAGTTGGAGATAAAGGCAGCGGCATTTCTCCGGAAAAGTTGCTTGAAATTCAATCGCACGGGGCTGGCGTTGGCGTCCGGGGAATGCGCGAACGCGTCCTGCAGTTTGGGG
>Ga0210384_10000986_pt1 | contig 40627 bp, 39 predicted proteins | sample IncBWH2MmetaG_FD_160574 | JGI IMG/M metagenome (GOLD analysis project Ga0210384, IMG submission 160574) | Forest soil microbial communities from Barre Woods Harvard Forest LTER site, Petersham, Massachusetts, United States - Inc-BW-H-2-M | ecosystem: Environmental > Terrestrial > Soil >...
TTGCGCATCGCCGCCCTGGCGGAAGAAAATCGCCTGGCGCCCGTTGGTGTTGCAGGTCCACTTGTCGAACACCAGCATGCCGCAGAAATCCGCCAGGTTCACGACCGTCCGAAGCTGCTCCTCCGGCAGGAAATCGTACACCACAGTTTCCGCTGGAGTGCCCGGATACCGCGATCCAAATTGCAAACCCGCACGGCAGGGCGCGCGCCCGCGCCCAAGCTGCATCACCAGATCCTCGGTGTGGGCAATCAATTCCTCGCGCACTTCCACAACCGCGGCCTGCGGTGCAGCAATTCCCAACCGTGCGGCTAGTCTGGTGCCAAGCAATTCATTGGCCAGGATCCGCTGGCCTTGCGGATTATTCTGAAACTTCACCACATAATACCCGTCGTCGCTGCACCTCATCAGGTGCGCCTGCGCCCCCCCGCGCATTCTCTTTACTTGCTCGACGGCCCGCTCCATCGCGCGCGTATGCTAGCGACCCTGATACGTCCACGGCAAGTAAAACATTTTCAATCCGGGAAATGCTTCCGGACCGGCTGGACCATTTTGGATTAGCACTCAACGGGAGCTGACACGCAAATTGCGGGAGTGCGAACGGTGAACGTAGCGACCGAAGTCGAATCTGTTTCCCCACATTGCAGAGCCGGGGAAAAAACACGGGGCTGAGCCGGAATTTAGTCGACCCAGCCCTGAAGATCACAATGCCCAGGGAACTGTAGCGCTATCTACGGTTCAGCGCCTTTTCCGTTTGCTACTCTTCCTCTTGCCTCTTGATTTTTTCGCCTTGGCTTTTTTCTTTTTGCCTTTGGCTTTTTTCTTGGGACGGGACTTTTTCGCCTTCCCGGCTTTGTGCGCCTTCCGTGGAGCGGGCTTGCGTGGAGCAGGGGCCGCCGGTGTTTCCGCTCCTTCTTCGGGCTCCTCCTCCACGATAATCTCTTCGACTTCCTCTATGATTTCGTCGTGCGGATGCCCCGGGCCGTCGCCCTCAGCTTCTTCCTCTTCGTAGCGGGGCAGCTCGTCGTCATCCTCGTCGTGCATTTTGCCGTGAAACATTTGCTCCTCCGTAGGTCCTGGGCGCGCCCAACGGCGAAAATGCCCATCGGCGCTTATAAACGGAGAGTCGGAAGTTTGTCAAGGCGCAAGCCCTTGAAAATCAAACAGATTTCGAGAGGCTAACGGATTCGAGTCTGGGTAACGCTTAATCACTGCAGCCAATATTCTCAGAAACTATTGAAAATATTAAAGTTAGTGTGATTTTACCAGTTAACCGCGAACTGCGCTCAGCGCTGGATGGTTAGTACGTCTCCGGCCTCTAATTGCCGGTCGCCGAGGAAGGGGTTGGAGGCGCGCAGCGCGGAAACCGTGGTGCGGTAGGCGCGCGCGATGGAGTAAAGGGTCTCGCCGGGCTTGACGTGGTGTTGCAGGGGACTCTTTTGTGTATTGGCGGTGGATACATTCTCGACCGCCGGCTTGCTGACGGCCTGGGCTGATTTTGGTTTCGCGCGCGAGGAAGTGACCGGGTCGCCGCCCGCGTAGATGCGCAGCCGGGATCCGCGGGCGACCGTCGCGCCGTGGATATTGTTCCAGCGCTTCAATTGCGCCACAGTGACGTCGTAACGCTCGGCGATGCCTTCCAAAGTGTCGCCGCGCTTCACGCGATAGCTGACCAGCTTCACCGCCGGCGGCGCCGTGGGAATGTTTAGCAGGAAGCCGGACGGAAGCACGGCGTGGGGCGCGAGGTGATTGGCGCTCTCGATGGCCGCAACCGTCACGCGATAGTGCCGCGCCACATCGCTCAGCGTTTCGCCGGATTCCACCGCATGCAGCCGCCAACTGCTCCACTTGTCCTGGGGGACGTGCTGGATATTTTCCTCGAATTTCGGAGCCAGGCCCGCGGGGAGCTTCAACTCAAAAGCCGAGTCATTCGGCGTGACGCTGCGCAGCAATTCCGGATTCAGCATGCGCAGATCGTCCAGGTCCGCGCCACTGGCGTCCGCCGCCAGCGGCAGGCTGACCGGATGGCCCGGCCGAACCGTATCCGCGATCACCGGTTTTTCGGCCTGCACGTGCACGCCATAGAGTGACGGGTCCTTGGCCACCAGCGCCAGCGCAATGATGATGGGAACGTAATTCTGAGTCTGCTTCGGAAGCGCATGAAGTTTCTGAAGCTGCCAGAAATCGGCGTAGCCGGTCCGCTCGATGGCTTTCACCACATTCATGGGTCCGGAATTGTAGGCGGCCATCACCAGATACCAGTCGCCGAACATGTCGTAGAGGTCGCGCATGTGGCGGGCCGCGGCGCGCGTGGCTTTTTCGGGATCGCTGCGCTCGTCCACCCAGTATGTGCGGTCGAGATCATATTCCTGTCCGCGGAAGGGCATGAACTGCCAGATGCCCCGCGCCCCGGCTCGCGAAACCGCAGTCGGCTGGAAGGCGCTTTCCGCCTGCGCCAGATAAATCAAGTCCTGCGGGACGCCTTCTTCGCGCAGCACGCGGCGGATCATGGCGTTGTAACGTCCGGCGCGCTCCAGGCCGTGCTCGACGGTGGCGCGCCCGCGCGTGGTGGTGAAATAACTCAAGTATTGCAGGACGGAAGCGTTGACAGTGAGCGGCAAATCGTGCCGCACCTTGATCAACTCTTCTTCGGCCTTGGATGCCAGCCGCGGGTCGCCCGGAGGCAGAGTCATGTCCGCCAGCTCGTCCATCGGCGCCGGTGTTCCCGGATTTTCGTCATCGGCATTGGCTTGCGCATTCACTTCGTAGGAATGCAGAGTTTCGCCAATCTGGTCGAAGAGGTCGTTGAGGCGCGGGTCGGCGTCCACCTTGAAGCCGCTGGTGAGAATCAGGTCCACGGCGCGATCGAAATCCACGCGGGCCTTGTCGAATTCGCCGGCTTTATATTTTTTTTGACCGGCCTCGAAATTTTTCCTTACATTCTCGACCAGGATATCTATGGCCGGGCGCTGTACGCGCTGCAGCGCTGTCAGGTTGATGGGCTTACTCGGGAAGGGAATCGGCTCGCGCACGGATTGCGGCGCGGGAGCGGGCGTTGGCGCAGGAGGCCGCACCTTGGCCTGCTGCTTGGCGGAATCGTCGCAGCTCGCGAGCAGCAACGTGGCTGCCCCGAACGCGAGCAGGAAGCATTTCCGGCGCGGCGACTCGAAATTCTTATTCCTGTTCATTCCGGCGCTCAGGGAACCTCCGGGGTTCCCGGTATCAAAAATCTTACGAGTTACATGCGACCCGGTCAATGGGACTGCCTTATCAGGCGTTGACGATCTCAAGACATCGAGTACTAGGGTTATTTACTGTGACCGGCGGACCCCTCCTGCTCCGCTCGGCCGCCATCGGTTGGTGGTGCGTTATAACATCATCGCGGCGGGAATTTCCACCGCGAAGCCGTGAGAATCGGCGTGAGGAAGAGAGAGCGAGACCCCCGGAAAAATTACCGATTAGAAATGGATGCTGTCGTTTGTTTTCAGCGAGTTGCGACATTTTCTATTCGCACCTCATTACCGATTAGGATTTGGTCGCCAGCGCCGAGAACCCTCCCCTGTTCATTTTCCCGGGGAGAGCGCCCTTCCGGAAGGTCGAGAGGTTCTGAGCCGTTGCTTGGAAGGGTCTGCGGAGTGCTGGCAGGCACGCTGAGAAGCGGGATGGGAGCATGCGCGTCGCCGCGAGTGACGTTGACGATGACGCGGTGAGTAGTTGGCGGGTCGACCCATTCACCGTTGTCTTTCAGGCAGGAGCAAGCGCGGATAGCGCGAATGACGCTGTCGGCGGTGACAGTGGCTGACCCGGACCGCTCGATAATGTTTTCAAGCGCGTAGCGCATGTTGCGGCTGCGCTTCTGATAGAGGCCCATGGCGTGGGCATGGCGGTAAATGCTAGTGAGGCTGGTGAGTTCGTGGTCATCATCCAGAGCGAAAGCATCACCCCAGTGAACGAAGGCTTCCTCGATGGCTTCGCGTTCTGGGTGGGAGCAGACGGTGCAGAGGCGTTGGTGACGTTTGGGATCGACGGCGTGGCGCGCGGCGGGTTTGCGCCGAGCGGGAGTGCGCTTGTTCATGTTGGTTCTCCGTTGAGGGCGAAAAGTGCCCCGACTGACGCTAACACAGGAGGGGGCGGAGAATTATTAAAGTGGAGTGAAAAAGAGTTCAGCTGAACCGAAATTTTTGGTACAGGGTCTTTTTTGTTGGTACAGGTGTACGGGGGAGGAGCGAGAGCGAAGACATGAGCAAGTGCATCGATTCGCAGTGAGTTTGAGGGGCGATTGTCTGGAAGATTGGTTAAAGCCCAAGCAAACCAATTCGTCAAGTCGGCAAATCGGCGGGCTATCTACATCACGCGCCAATTAAAGAGGGGTGTGGCATGGCGTTCCACGCCCTTCCATCTAGAACGCGTCCGGTCACGTCCTTTCTCGGACCGCCCCATTGCTTAAAGAAGAACGCAACTTGTGCGCCGGCATCTTCGGCAAGAAGGAGCGCGCGGGACTTCGCTTCCCTCGGCTACGCTCGGGACAGGCAAGATGACAGCGATAGGGGAAGGGAATGATGCGGGGCGGGCGTCCTGCAATGCTAAGCTCGGCGGCGCTGTGCGTGGTGGGAGGAGGTTCGATGAGAGTGTCACACGTGCATTGCCGGGTGCGGGATTTACAGGGGGCGGTGCGGTGGTTCGAGCAGGTGTGGCAAGTGGTGCCGGTGGTCCACAACGAGCGGATGGCCTGGCTGGGGTTTGGCGATTTTGGCGTGTTTCTGGACGCGGCGACGACGGACAGCGTGATGACGCTGAGCTTCGACAGTGAAGATTGCGATGCGGATTATCGTATGGTGACGAGCCGCGGCGCGGAGACGATTGAGGCGCCGCAAGACCGTCCGTGGGGAGCACGCGCTACTTATCTGAAGGGGCCGGGCGGGATGACGGTTGAGATCGAGCAGGTGTTGAAGCGGGGTTAGGCAGCGGGACCCTCCATTTGCTTCTTGGCGTTGGCACGCTTCTTGCCCTCAAGTTAAGTAGTTCCCACCATAGAAATTGCAGCCGAATTGTGTCGGATCAGCGCACGATTCAAGTTGTAGTTTATTTGACCGGTAAGCGCGTTAATCGGGACATAAGAAGTCTGCTGCTGGTCCCTGTCCACAACACGCCGCAGTGCATGATTCCTTTCGAGCGCGCTGCATCGAGACCGTTCGGGATTTAAATGCCGGACGCGTACACACAATGTGCAAATAGTTGCGGGAACTTCAATTTGGGGGGGTGCTGGCATCTATAGGTTCAGCGGCTTACGGGAGGCGTCAATTGGAACTGCAATTGCACGAGCGTCCATACCTTTGCGGGTGTGGTGCGGTCAAGAGGTGCTTGAGACTGTGTGCTGGAAGTTCCGAGGGCGGAACGGAGGAACCGTGATCGTATCGAAGACAGTTATGACAGTTTGGGTGTGCGGATTGATAACCGCTGCGGCTCTATTTCTTGCCTCCCCGGCAATGGCGGACATTGTTACCCCGGGTACCACCGGGTCCCCGTCTTTTCTGATTCCCACCGGAGCCCTCCTAGCTGATACGGGGATCTTGGCTTGGAATTCCGCAACGATGAGTGGCCTAGGGGAGGCACAAGTACTCTCCGACCCCACCAATACCTTTTGCAATGGCTGTTTGGATTTCGTTTTTACCATTTCTATTGACACCACATCTACCGACGCGATGGAACGGGTGACAGACAGGTTGTTCACAGGGTTTCAGACCGATGTGGGATTTAATCCGACCCAGACTTGCACAGGCGGGAGTGTGAGTGTGGCACCGTTTAGCGTTGACCGCAGCCTGAACGGCTCGGTTGTGGGATTCAATTTCGCCGCCGGAAATCCTGTCGGTCAGGGCGAATGTGCGGCCCTTGTGGTCGAAACTGATGCCATGAACTTTGCCCCCGGCACTCTGAACATGATTGACGGCAGTGTGGGCTCGATTGCCTCCTTCGAGCCTACGACGACGCCTACCCCTACCCCTGAGCCGGCTTCGCTCGCCCTGCTTGGCACGGGCCTCTGTGCGCTGGCAGGTATTCCCCGCCGCAAGGTCAGCGTTTAGTACTGCGCAGCTGTCCAACGCCGTTGATGAATGGCAGTCAGGACCCGTGCTTTTTGTTTTGTGGCGCTCGCCTTCTATCCACGTAAACCTATCCCATGTGCTAAACACCATAGTCAAATCCTACTGACCTTGGGCGGACCACTAAGCCAGACAGTCAACTCGCGATAAGTCGGCTAACCGGACAAGTCCGGCCCAGTACACAACATGTCCGGTTTGCGCGTTTATCGGAACTTTGCCCGCGATTTGGGGCCAGATTCCCATCCCAAAGTTTGTTGGTGTGTGAACGCCTGAAGAAGAAGCAGAGCATGGCTTTCGAGCGGTAAATCGGACAAAAGGTTCCTGAAATTGCGCAAAGAGTTGCGCACAGCGCGAACTAAGCCCAACCTTTTGAGTACGCCCGCCTTCGGCCCACCGAGTGCTGCAATCGCGCAAAAGAGCGGTCGGCCGCAGGCCGCTAATCGAGGTGTCCCATGACGCGTCCCTTAGTGGTAATAGGCGTCGCTGTCGTTCTTTGTATGTGTGCCCTACCCGCAAGCGCTGACACGGTTGTCTTCAGTAGCGGAAGTCCTGACGGGCTAATCGCAACAGCCTCTCGTCCGGCTAGTGCAGGCAAAATTGAGATTGAAACGGCGGATGACTTCTTTCTGACCCAAACTACCTCAATTACGGGTGGATCGTTTACCGGCCTGGTGCCGAACGGCTCAACCATTGAGGGCGTAACGATTGAGTTTTACCACCTGTTCCCCGTGGATTCTGGCCCCTTCGATGGGAATGTACTTACCCGAGTCAATTCCCCTTCGGACGTCGAATTTGACAGCCGCAGTACCACTTCTTCGAATCTGAGCTTCTCTACAAAAGTATTGAGCCCGACTTTCACCGCCGCCAATTCTGTGGTTAACGGAATCCATCCTATGCCGAACCAATTTACAGGCGGCGAAGGCTCCGTGACGGGGCAGGAAATGGAGTTTGATTTTACGATTGATCCCGAAACGCTGGCTGCCGGTCACTTTTTCTTCGTACCGCAAGTGGAGCTCAGCACTGGAGACTTCCTGTGGTTGTCCGCTCCCAAGCCGATCGTTGCGCCGGGGACGCCGTTTCCTGCGGGGGTCACTGACCTTCAAACTTGGATTCGCAACGAAGCTCTCACCCCCGATTGGTCGCGCGTGGGCACGGATATTACGCATCAAGGACCGTTCAATGCTTCTTTTTCGCTCTCGGGAACAGCAGTGCCGGAGCCTTGCACGCTCTTGCTGACGGGTGCTGGTTTGCTTGGGCTCATGCTTAAGCGCCGGGCTCGAGCGGGTTGAGTCTCGACAAAAAAATAAACGCGAGTCTTTTTCGGACTGTTAATCACGTGGACGAAACAGGTTTGCCTTTATGGGGCGGCGATCTGATTTCTGATGAGTCGAACGACGAGACGGCCCTGCCTGGATAGGTCTTGATAAATCTCCCTCCCACCAGCGATCGGCGCCGGGAGCGGCGTGTCAACTCCTGGTAAGTCGGATAACCGGACAAGTTCCGGCCCAGTACTCAACATGTACGGTTAGCGCGTTAATCGGGACTTGAGGATTACTTCTGGGTTGCCCGTCACTCGGGAGCCATCCGTTGATGGCCGACGCAGATTACAACAACAGCCGCGAGGCCTCTTCCCACAACTCCTGAGAGATTGCGCCTGCGGATTGATTCCGCGCCAGCTTAGCTGCCTGTCCTGCCCACAATTGCATACGATCGGCATCTCCAGTCTTCTGTGCTGCTTCACGCATCGCGCGAGTCAGCCCGCGCTGAACAGGATATGGTGCTGGACAGGGAGCATCCGGAGCGCCTGCTGCCCGGACGTATGCGGTGGCCGCGCTGCGCCCGGGCCGTCCACTGAAGGCTCGCGTAATCAGAGTTTCGTGGGCTTCTGTACGCGCCAGCCTCTCGGAATAAGCGGAATGCATCTTGGCTTCCGGAGATCGCAGGAACCCAGTTCCTATCTGTACCGCGCTCGCGCCCAGTATCAGCGCCGCCGCCACTCCACGTGCATCGGCGATTCCACCCGCAGCGATGACTGGCACGGCGACCGCGTCAACCACCTGCGGTAAGAGGGCCATCAGACCTACCATTTGCCGTTCCGCTTGGTCCGCATGAAAGGCTCCGCGGTGTCCCCCGGCTTCCATGCCCTGCGCAACAATGGCATCGGCGCCTGCCGCTTCGGCGGCCTTTGCCTCAGGAACCGTGGTTGCGTTCGCAAACCACAGGATTCCGCGTGCTTTCAGCTCCGATACGAAGGCCGGCGCGTAGAGTCCCATGATCGAAGAGATGGCCTTCGGAGCCAAGGTCAACATGGCATGACATTGCGCCTCAAAGTCCGGCAGCACGGCATCGCCCGCTTCCGGTGGAACCGGCGGTCCCCACATCGCAAGGAACGCCCTTTGCCGCTTTTCCAAATCGAAGTCTCGCACCGGCGGTGCCTCTGGAATCCAAAGATTGATCTGAAATTCTCCCGCGCTGCCTTCGCGAAATGCCGAGGCCCAAGCCTGGATCTCATCCGGCTTCATCAGCAGAGCTCCGCACGCTCCCAGCCCGCCTGCATTGGCTACGGCAATCGACAGCGAAGGAGGACAGGCTCCGGCCATGGGCGCCAGCAGAATCGGCAAGCGAATGCCCAGACGATGGGCGAAACTCTCCGCGCGCGTGCGGGGGGATGGATGGCTCTTGTCAAACATGTTGAACCCTCCTTCTGGATGTTCGCGAGTGATGCTCGCGGATCGAGTGCCTCGAAGACAGTCTAGGATACAGGCCCAACCGGCGGCGGTGAATACGGAAGTCCCGATTTAGAGCGAAGACATAGCCAGTCAGTACATCGCGGATGGATTGACGATAGAGTGGCGCTGAACTGCGATGATTTGCTGATCAGGCGGGTGCGGACATTCGCTGGTCGAGGTGCGCAAGGACTTTTGGCCAGGCATCTTCGTGGCGGGCTCTCGACTGCTCATCAGGGAAACCTGCGTGGGTGAGGCGGAGTTGCGTGGCGCTGGCGTTGGCCTTGAATTCCACGGTCACTACGGTTTCGGTGCCTTTTGTGGCGGCGGTGAGCCAGGTGAGTTCTACAAGTTGACCCCGCTCGAGCCTTAAGAAGCGGCCATAATGCGCATGACGAGAGCCTTCGAATTGCGTTTCGAAGAAGAAGGGCGCGTTTACCTCTCCTCTCATCAATACAGATCCGGGCGCGGCGAACCAGCGATCGAATTGCTCTGTCCATGCGCGGAACAGGACTGCTGGAGGTGCGAGCATCGCGCGCTCAACTACCAGGCGGAATGGTCTTGATGAAAGATCCGGCGGGCAAAAGATAGTTGTCATAATGTTCTCCCGGGGGAACACAAATCAGATGGCTGCAGGCGTCTGCCCGGAGCGGTATTCTAACTCTGCGACCTTGCGAAGCAAATCTGATCCCCACTGATGGTCGGGTCATTTTTCCCTGGCATGCGAGGTTTCTCCGCGATCAAGACTCACCTGGGTCTCTGGCTTGGTTTCCACGAGGAAAGCTTTCCGCTTCCCGCGTAACTTGAGCGAACGACGGGTGAATCAGGGAAGGCGTGACGCAGAATATTGCTTCGATTATTCCTGACAAGTCCCGATAAGTTAGATAACCGGATAAATAACCGGCTAGTACTCAACATGTCCGGTTTGCGCGTTAATCAGGACTTACGGAATGGTTCCTGAAATCCAAGAAACATGCAGCCTTAAGCCCACTTGATTTCGCTACGACCTGTCCTGGTAGGAGTTTGGTTGTGCTCGGTGCAGGGGAAGAGCACAGCGCGCGAGATAGAGGTCCAATTCGGAAATTCCGGCTCAAACCAACTCAGTGAGGATGCTACTGCGTCCCTCCATTTATCGCCCCCACTCTGCGAAGCGTCTTTTTCTTTCCGATTTTCTTTCCCTTCTTGAGTTTGAGTTTACTCGCCATAGGATTTTCTCCCTCCGTTGACGGCGTCCACTAAGGCACCGGGTGTTTATATGCAAGTCTTCAGCAAATGTCTACACCTATCCACCGGGTCGCGGACATGTCCGGTTTGTATGTTAATCAGGAGTTGAGGATTACTCCCGGGTACGCCGTCAACCGGGAGCAGTCGCGATCACTTCCCAGAAGCCGACTTCTGAGGACTAATTCACCCATCGGCGAGAGGGTTGGCCGTGTTCCGTCAACGAGCATTCACCGGTTTGTTTTATGTTTACGAGACGTCTCGTCTGAAAACCGCAGGCTGCGGATCAGGGCGTATTCGCGGCAGCCGCTGTACCATCAGACCACTTGTCTGCCAGAACGAACAGAACCGTCACACGTTCCTCCGGGTCATTCGCAACCAAGACAGGTGAGTTAGGATCATCGGCCGCCCAGCTCTTCGTCATGTCGCCGGGGGAAAAAAACATCGCATGCGAGTGCCAGCTTTTATCGCGGTCGTTTAAGTACTGCTGCTTCGACATCATGTAAGCCATCGCGCCAGGCTCCAGCGCGGGCAGCTCCTTCTTGTCCAGAGCTGTCGCGATTGCGTGCGCGATTTCAGCCTTCGATTTTCCTGCCAGCACAAGCCTGGTCTTCATCAGATAGATGGGCGCAAAGCTCCTCGTGGCTTGCGCGTTGAAGCAATGGGGTGCACGCTGCTTCGGATTCCAGAACTCCGTGTGATCCGTGCTCTGCCCCCACGACCTCTCCACGATGCAGAGAAAGCCATTCCTGCCTTCGACCGCAGGTTCATAGGCCTGCCTTCCGAGGACCATAACTGTGGCGTCCTGGGAAATGGATGGGGGAGCAGCGCTTCGAGCCAAGGTGATTTCGGCATTGCGGTCCATGAGGTACTGATCGAGCGGGGCCATGCTGGGATAGGGTGTTTTGTCAACTTGCGCCTGCATCTCGCGCGGTGTCGCAAGCATGAGAATCAGGGTAAAGGTCAGCGAAACAATCGCTGTGAATTTCGCGTTCATATGTCCCCTTCCGGAGCGGCCGTGCCCGATCCTAGTGATTGCCCTAAATGGCGAGATCAAATCTGCTACGTTTGACTGGCAGGACCCAAGAGAGGTTGCCTCCTCAATTCGTCGGGGTGGTTATTGTCGATAAATCGCGATATCAGAAGTAACCCGGATCATTCCCGGAGGATAGCCTGCCGACTTCCTAAGGGCTAAGTCGTGACTAGTCGGATAACCGGACATCTTCTGGATCAGGACCCACATGTCCGGTTGCGCGTTAATCCGGACTTGTCCAATCAGGTTAGCTGAACGCCCCGCTCTCCCAGTCCAACCTGCCTGGCGTCAGTCGTTAAAGACGAAGCTCATCTTGCGAAGAATCCAAAACCCCCAGCGCCAATAAGCAAACAAGGAATCATCAGGGCCTTCAGCACGCGGTACTTGAACAGAAGGCGTCCATCTGGAAACAGTCTTTCATACTCGCGACGCAGTCGTTGGTACTTGGATAAGTACCAGCCTAGCGATTCGAACTGTTCCCCTTTCGGGAGTCTGTCATTTACCTTGTCCATTATTTCGAAGATTGCAAAAGTCGCAATCATGCCGCAGACCGAGACGCACGCCAGCGCAACGATTCCGACTATGACGCGAGTTGCCATTCGTGCTCATTCTAACCCATCAAACCGACGCATCGGCGTAGACGCGGCAAATAGTCATGTCGTAACTCCCGATTACTCGAATAACCGGACATGATCCGAGCTAGTACTGAACTTGTCCGGTAAGCGCGTAAATCGGGGCTTAGGCGAATCCATCCGCTTCAGATGAGGCATGCCTTCGCGAGTTGTTCCGATTGCTTTTAATTCCAGAACGGACGCTTCGCTTGCCTGTTCACTCCAGATGGGCGGCGTGGAAGAAGCCGAAGGGTCCAAGCCTCGGCGTTAGTGCGAAGTCCCGTTAGTCACGGTAAGCTGAAAAACCAGCCCGTGAAGAAGGGCTTCCACTGTGCTCGCATTGATTATCACGGGGTAGGTCCCGGGTGGAGTAGGCGAACTGGCGCCGCCGCCCCCTCCGCCACCTCCTCCTCCGCACGCGGCGAGGGCGAGGCCGAATAGCACCAACGATGCAACCGCGGTGAATCGAGCGTGCGACGAACGGGTGCGGATAAACACCAACCAAAAAAGGAACGAACCGGCGAGAACTGATATGGACAGAGTTGCGGCGCCCCGCACACTCAAGTTGCGCCAGAGTCCGCGTGGGCGGATGCTTCGGGGTGATATGAGCGCCCCTGCCGAAGTGTGAATAGAGAGTTGCACATTCGCCTTGTCCGTCCCGTCGAGCGTCGTGCTGGGTGGCACGAACACGCACGACGCGTTCAGCGGCAGCCCACTGCAGCTGAACGAGACCGCCTGATTGAAGCCCGAAAGTGGCGTCAACGTGAGCGCGACCGGCGCACTCTGCCCCGGAGTGACGCTCGCCATCCCAGGCATCCCACCGAACACAAAGTCCTGACCCGTGCCGTCGAGCAGCACCATATTGGGTTGCAAAGTTGCGCTGCTGGAGATAGAAAGCGTTCCGGGACGGTCGCCTGTGCTGGTTGGCGTGAAGGTCACGTTCAACTGACACGCGCTATTGGGCGCGACGGGCGCGGTGCACGAGTTCGTGAAGGAATAGTCGCCTGTTACGGACACCTGCGAAACCGATAGGTTGGCGTTCCCCGAATTTCGCAGCGTTAAAGTTTGTGCCGCGCTCTTCACCGTGACGACCTGCGGTAAGAAAGTGAGACTTGGCGCGCTCAGACTCAGCACCGGAGCAGGCGCACTGGTGAACTTGGTCACGAACGCGTTCCCGAAGCCGGCCAAAACCGGTTGCAATGCATTCACCACCGGAAAGTCGGGCGCGTTGGTAGAGCCCGCGGCCACGATGTCGCCGGAAGAGTCCACCGCGATGCCGAATCCTTCGTCCGTACCGAAACCCCTCGCCCCGCCTCCGAGGAAGGTAGAAAGGATCAACTGCGACCCGGATGGATTTAGCTCCGAGACAAATGCGTCGCCCGATCCGGCGTAGACGGGTTGAACGGGGGCTTGCAGGGGGAAATTGGTCGAGAATGTTTCGCCGGTCACGTAGACGTCATTCGAGGAGTTGATGGCGATGGCGTTCCCGACGTCGCCATTGTTCCCGCCCAGAAACGTGGAATAGACCAGCCCCGAGCCGCTAGCGTTGAACCCGGTCACAAATCCAGCGCCCGCGCCGAGAAACGGATTCGGCGTCGTGGTCTGAAACGCGCCGCCAGTTGTGGTAAGAGCTGAGCTGGCGTTGCCCGTGACGAACGCCTGCGACAAGCCGTTTACCGCGACGGCATTGATGTTGGCCCCGACAAGAAACGTGGAATAGACAAGTTGCGATCCGGTCGGGTTGAACTTGCTGACGAACCCGGTTCCTCCGGGAGTGGAGGAATATGTCGTTTCAAAGGATCCCGCGACGGTGGGAAAGTCGCTCGAAAATGTAAGGCCGGCAACATAGATGTTTCCGGAAGGGTCCAGCGCCACGCCCATGGCGAAGTCGTTGCTGTTTCCGCCCAAATAGGTGGAGAAGACCAGGGACGAGCCGCTGGCGCTCAGCTTGGTGAGAGTTGCGTCGGAGTCTCCCGAATCGGCGGCATGTACCGGCTGAATTGCATTAAGGACGGGGAAGTTCGTGGAGTACGTGCGGCCGGCGACGACCGCCTCTCCCGCCGAATCGACGGCGATGGCATTGGTAGTCCCTTCCAGATTTCCTCCCAAATACGTGGAGTAAACCAGAGTTGACCCATCGGCGCTTAGCTTAGAGACGAATCCAGTGCCGCCCTGCGAGGTGCTTTGGAACGCATTCACGGTTGGAAAATCCGTCGAGTACGTTTCACCAGTTACATAGGCGAAGCCTGATGCATCGACTGCAATCCCGTGCGCGAACTCGCTATTGCTCCCTCCCAGATATGTGGAATAGATCAAATGCGAACCATCTGGCGCCAATTTCGTCACGAATATGTCCTGATTCCCCGCGAGACTCGGCTGAAGCGCCCCTCTGGTCACTGGAAAGTTCGTGGAGTTGGTCGTGCCAGTGATGTAGATGTTCCCCAGGAGATCCAAGGCCAATCCATTCGCGTTGTCGTCCGTATTGCCGCCGAGAAAGGTCGAAAAGGCCACGACCGGGTCGATTACCAGCGGTTGCGAATGATCGTAGGCCGGCAGTGCGAAGCCGATGGCCGGCGCTTTGCCGCGACCGCGCTCACGAATCACAAAGGCTCCGCCTGCCAGAAGATGGCAGTCGCGCCCTTCACGTGCGGCTGCTTCCGGACCGATCGCGCCCGAAGAGCAGCCTCGGCCTTGATAGACCGCGGGGCTTTGCATCGCAAATTTGCCGCCCGCCAGCTGCAAAGACACGCTGCCGTCTTCGCCCATGCGAAGGCTGTGCGCGGTTGCGATTCCGCCAAACTGAATCACGATGCGGTCCGATTGGGCGTAGGGAGCGAGCAGAAAGTCGTACTCCAGTCTCTGCCGATTGCTGCGGAAGACGAGATCGATCCCCGGATAGACGTCTCGATAGCGTACCCCTGCGAAGTGCGGGACATGCGTTCTCCACGTTCGAGGATCGTTGCCGACGAGATAATTGCTGAAACCTCTCTGGGCGCCGTCTCCTTCGATCCGCGTTTGAGAATTCGCTCCTGCGAGGTTGAGCTGGAGAAATTCCACAGGTGCCGCGCCCGAGCGGCAGTCGTGACGTACGTCGCAACGTCCAGTGCCCGACTGGGGGAATTCGAAGACCCCACCGTTTTGTGCCAGCAGCAGATTGTATGCCGGTGTGTGCAAGACAAAGCGCGCTGTGGAGGGAGCCCGGCTCTGACCTGAAAGCGGCTCAAAGAAAAGCGGCAGACTCGAATGCAGCATGATTCGCGAAGCTTGGATCTCCGCTGTGGGCTTCCAAACTTCCGCGCCTACGTTCGCAGACCCAGACGAAAGCAGCGCAGCGAGACACATCCACCCACACCGCTTCACAATGGAGAAAGGATCGGATGTCTGCACCCGCTTCACCTCGCCAAAGTTACCTGGACGTTACCTATGAGGTATGTATTTTTCTTACTAGGAAAACGGGGCCATTGTACACCTAAGACTCCACCTCAAGCAGCTAACTCCCGATAAGTCGGAAAACCGGACATCCTCCGGGCTAGTACCTAAGATGTCCGGTGCGTGTTGATCAGGCGTTGAGGGCATTACTGGTGATAACGCCTGTCATCGACAGTCATCCCGCCGAAGAACTGTTTCTCCTTGATGTCTTATATCGATTAGTTATAATGCAACCCATTGTGTTAAGCCTACGTTAGTTTACTCATCAGCAAGTTAAATCGCGTGATGGAGAGGAGTTCACCTATGACGAAAATGCTTTTTTCTCTGTACCTACTGCTGCTTCTTTTTCCGTCGTCGGCCCTGGGCCAAGAGTGCAAGGCTCGCTTCTCCGTCGCCTACACGGACGGGAAAACCACTCAGCCAGGCATGTCCGCCGACCAGTTGAAATTCTGGAAGCAAAACGCGGAGAAAAAGTACAAGGGGCTTTGCCTCGATGATGAGAAACCTCAATTTCTACTGGTTTGGAGCGACGTTTTGGAAAATGCCCACATCAGTCAGGGCATTACCGACGATGTGAACCGCATTCGCCGCGCGCCTACCTCGACCAATACAAGAAGTCAAGGAAATGAAAAGTCGTCCATGCGTGCTATTTCATCGGCGTCAATCCACGACACAGCCTACGTCTTTCTGTTCGATCTCTCGCAAGAACCCGCGGCCATGGTCTACAAAGGCAAAGGCGAGGCGGCGCGACCACTGGAGGCCGCAGGTCAGTCTCGTACCTCGCGGGGAAGCACGGTTGTTCGAGGGAATGAGACTGTAAGTGCCTCGGATTTTTCACGCACAATCGCCGATCCTGTCGAAGCGATGAAAGGGGCTTTGGAATGGTTGAAAAAGAAGTGATTTTTCTTGCCTCCTTGTGATGATCTCAAATTCTTTGCTCACCCAGAGGTACCGAGAATCGCTGAGGCGGCGTCACATCCGGCTACATGGAAGGCGTTCAGGGATGTGCATTCGGTTATGGCGGGTTACTGTTGATAAATCGCCTTATCGCAAGTAACCCAGATCTTTCGCGGAAGATACCCTGCAGACTTCCTGAAGACTCAGTCCCGATAAGTCGGATAACCGGACAAGTTCCGGCCTAGTACTCAACATGTCCGGTTGCGGGTTAATCAGGCATGTGGAGTGCTTTCGCATTCGACATGACTTGGGGTACCCTCCGGCGCGAGCTATTCGTGTCTCAGCGCAACCAGCGGATCGACGCGTATCGCGCGCCTCGCCGGTATATAAGAAGCAAGCAGAGCGACACCGATGAGAAGAAGCGCGACACCCGCAAACGTCACAGGATCTGTCGGCCTCACGCCGTAAAGCAGTCCTGCCATTAAGTGCGACACGATCAGCGCACAAACAAATCCAACCGCAGCGCCGGCAATGGCCAGCCCCAATCCTTGACGTAGAACCATTCGGAGGATGTTCCGGCTTTGCGCCCCAAGCGCGAGACGAATCCCGATCTCGTGGGTGCGCTCGCTTACGATGTAGGAAATCACTCCGTAAATTCCAAGCCCTGCGAGAAGCAACGCGGTCAGAGCGAAAAGACCAACCATTTCCATCGAGAATCGCCTCTCGGAGAGTGACGCGGAAAGAGCGTCATTGAGTGTCTGCGCCCCGAAAACCGGGAGTTCCGGGTTGACGGCCTGCACCTGCTCACGCAACTGGACGGGAGTCGCTGCGGGGTCCAGTCGTCCACGCAAAAATATAACCAGCTCTTTAGACGCCCCTTGAGACGGCGCCTGATACAAGCTCAAATAGACTTGCGGAACGCTCGATTCCACGAGCGATTCAGTCCGAGCATCCGCGATCACGCCGACCACCGTGGTCCAGGCAGAGTCCTCTGGAGACAGTTTGAGGTGCTCGCCAAGGGGATCGCTGCTTGGCCAGTAGGTCCGCGCGAACGCCTCGTTGATGACCGCGACAGGCGGGGCGGTTTCGTTGTCCATCTCGCCGAATAAACGGCCACGCTGCAGTGTGGCCCCCAGCAAGTGAAAATAGTCTGGCGTCACGCTCGACGTTTCGACCAATGGAGGCTGCTTGCTCTGGATTTCGCGACCTTCGAGGACCAACGGGGATTGGGTTGGATCATGATTCAATGGAATGGATGCCCTATTTCCGAGGGCTATTTCTTCGACTCCGGGCAACGTCCTGCCACGGCGAAGTAATTCACGTAAGAATGGCGCCTCTTGAGCAGGGGTTCCGTACATGTCGGTCTTCGGGTCATTTGGCTCAGGCAGCCAGGTCCGAACCGCCATTACATTCTGAGGATTGAATCCCAGACTCACATTCAACAAGTCCCAGAAACTGCGCAGCAGCAGGCCCGCGGCAATCATCAGCACCAATGAGAGCGCAAATTCTGTCACCACCAGCGCGCGGCGCGTGCGCCCCTGTTCCCGCGACCCTGTCGACCCGCGCCCTTCCTGTTTGAGCGCTAGAGTCAAGTCCACCCGACCGGCATGCAATGCGGGAGCCAAGCCGAAGATCGCGCCTGCGACGAGCGAAGCGCCGAGAGCGAAAAGCAAAACGGCCCAGTTAATCGATATGTCATTGAGCCGCGGCAGGCTGTCCGGCACGAGTCGAACCAGAAATCCTCTCGTGCAGAAAAGAATCGCTAAGCCGGCTAGTCCGCCGACCAACGAAAGAAGCAAGCCTTCGGTTAGCAGTTGGGAGATCAGCCGCTTTCGCGCCGCTCCGAGGGCCTGCCGAACGGCCATTTCCCGCCCTCTGGCGCTGGCTCGAGCCAGCAACAGATTCGCGACGTTCACGCAGCCGATCAGCAGGAGCAATCCCACGGCGCCAAGCAGCAGAATCAACGACTGGCGAGCATTGCCGACCACGGTCTCCTTCAGCGGCACTAAGCGCACTGTCCATGCGCTCTGCAGCGGATAATCTTCCGGGAATTCTTTCTGCAAAGATGCGACCAGCGCGTCCAACTGGCTCTGCGCCGCGGCAATCGTCAGCCCAGGTTTGATTCGCGCGATTGCTGTTGCTCCCGTCCGCCGCCTGTTGCGCAGCGGGGGAGTGCGGCCCGGGACGGCAAAACCCACCGCGGCCCAAACTTCGGTGTTCCTTTGCTCGCTTGTTCGCCCTGGATCGTGATAACCGGCTGGCATGACGCCGATCACGGTATACAAGTCATCGTCAAGCCGCAAACTTTTGCCCAAGATCCCTGGATTGGCCGCGAAAGACCTCTTCCATAGGCCGTCACTGATGAGAACTTCAAGTGTAAATCCGGGCGTCTGATCCTCGGGATCAAACGTGCGCCCCAACTGTGGCTTAACGCCCAGCAGCGCAAAATAATTCGGCGCGACACCGGAGTAGTGGGCTCGCGTAGGCTGAGAGGAGCCCGTAAGATTCACGGGCCCATACACTGCTAGCGAAACATATTCGAAAATGCCGGAACGCTGAAGATCGTGCCACTCCGGCACCGACATTCCTACGTCCTGCGCGCCCACGCCGGGAAGATCATCCACAACTCGCACGAGCTGCTCCGGATGCGGGTACGGCAGGGGGTGCAACAGCGTCGCATCCACCAAGCTGAAGATGGCCGTTGTCGCTCCGATCCCCAGTGCGATCGTCAGGACGGCGACGGCGGTGAAGCCAGGAGCCTTGCGCAGCATGCGCAAGGCGTAGCGGATGTCCTGCCCTAACTGCTCCAGCCATACGAATGTCCACACGTCGCGTGTATCTTCCTGCACCCTCGTCACGTTGCCGAACTTCCGCACTGCCGCATAGCGCGCTTCCTCCGGCGACATTCCGCGGTCGATGTTGTCCTGCGTCTCTATCGCGATGTGTTCGCGAATGTCCTGATCGAGATCCTTCATCATGCGATCGCGGCGCGTCATGATTCGCCCTCCTGTTCCGTTGGACGCAGAATCTGTGCGATGGCTGCCGCCAACTTGTCCCATTTGCTGGTTTCGACCGCCAGTTGACGTCTGCCTTTGACCGTCAGCCTGTAGAACTTGGCCCGGCGGTTGTTCTCCGAAGTCCCTTCTTCCGCCGAAATCCATCCACGCTTGATGAGCCGGTGCAAGGCGGGATAGAGCGACCCTTGCTCGACCTGCAGCACTTCGTCGGAGTTGAATTGGATTGCCTTGGCGATGGCATGGCCGTGCGTCGGCCCGAGCAGCAGCGTGCGCAGGATCAGCAGGTCGAGGGTGCCTTGCAGCAGCTCGATGCGTTCTCGTTGTTCTTTAGTAGACATCCTAGGTGAGGGTACATCGCTTCCAGTAGAATGTCAAGGTGAGCAAGCGCTATCGGCCATGCGGCCAACTCCTGATAAGTCGGATTACCAGACATGCTCCGGGCTAGTACTTGACTTGTCCGGTTGTGCGTTAATCGGGACTTGAGACGAGCTTTAGCGCTACGAGGCGGACGGTTTAGGATAGAGCTGCGTGCCTCGCGACTCGCGCGGCTTCCAAGATATAATTTGGTGCATGAGCACTGAGTGGAGTCCATCTGGATTTTTGCTCACCGGACGGTGCGCAATCGTGACAGGGTGTGCCCGCGGTCTCGGCAGAAGTTTGGCCCATGGACTGGCGGCAGCCGGAGCTCAGGTTCTCGCTTGTGATCTTATCGGCGATGGAGCACATGCTGTTGCCACGGAGATTCGGGCTGCGGGTGGCAAAGCTCACGCATTCCGGATGGATGTAACGGACCATCAGGGGGCGCTCGATGCAGTCACATTTGGAATGAAAGAGTTTGGCAGTGTGGACGTTCTGGTGAACAACGCAGCCATTGATATCATTGAGCCAGTGCAAGAAGTCTCTCAGGAGAATTGGAACAAGATTCTAAACGTCAACCTCACAGGCGTGTTCCAATGCAGCCAGGCAGCGGCGGATCAGATGATCCGTCAAGGAAGAGGCGGCTCAATCATTAACGTCTCGTCGATCGCATCAACTGCCGGGATAGAGAAGCTTGCCGCTTACAGCGCGGCTAAGGCAGGAGTGAATCAGCTCACCCGGGTAATGGCATTGGAACTTGCAAACCACCGAATTCGGGTAAACGCGATCGCGCCCGGCTACCTGGAGAACGTCATGGAGGGCGCTTCACACGAGCATTCTGACCTTCGCAAAGAGCAACAGATCCTTGGTTCGACTCCGCTAGGTCGTCGTGCTCAACTCTCCGAAATAGTAGGACCTGTCGTCTTTCTTGCTTCGGAGGCTGCCTCGTACATAACCGGAACAGTGTTGTTCGTTGATGGCGGCTACACCGCACGCTGAAGCTTTTTGACATCAGAACGGAGGCTTGTGGCGGGTGGCGCACCCTTCCACTTGCGATCCACCACCAAGATTTTCCGGGTGCCGCATCGTGATTGTGCGGGCCGAACTTGTCCGATTAGCGCGTGAATCGGGAGTTGACCGCCAAAGGCAAGGAGAAGTTTGTGGTGAGCGACGTCGAATCATTCTGGTGCACCCGGCCGTCTCAGAATTCTGGCGATCAAAATCTCGATCTCGATTGCCTGTTTACTCTTAATGACATCTTGGCGTAGGCTTCCTGGTTAATGGAAAATTTTGTACGGAAACTTTGGGTTCCAATCGTGCTTCTAGTGCTCCTGTTTGCTTTTTTTTATCCATTTAAGATTCGCATTGCGCCGGAGTGGGCGGCACGGGTGATAGATGAGAACGGCAAGCCTGTCGCGCAGGCGCACGTAGAGGAAACCTGGCAGGAATATTCGCTCGAAGAAGTCGCGCACCACGACCATCAGACCACTGCGGCGGACGGCATCGTCCATTTCGAGCCACACACGATGCGCGCCAGCTTTGCCTCGCGGTTGAGCGGCTGCCTCCACAATTTCCGCAGAACGGGGGTGCATACAAGTTGCGGGGCGTACTCATGGGTGCTTGCATCTAAATGCAATTATGGAGAGCTGCGGACCGACTGGGATCGCACCCAGGGAAATGTATGGCAGGGTTGGGCTAGGCATATGAATGCGACCCTCTTCCTTCGCCGATGCCCACCTGGCAGTTCAGGTCTCGGGTGCTTCCCCTACGACGAGAGAACCCCCAATCTAGGTTGCGTGAACAAGTCCGACAGATAGAATTGCAATCCTGAGACGCCGCGTCAGGTCAGCGGGCATCTGCCGTACCATTACTCTACTTCTCCGGTTAGCGCGTTAATCGGGCACTGAGCGCGAGTTGCCTTATATTGCGTCGGAAATGCGGGGGTTCCATGAGAACTAAGCGAGCCAAAGTCAAACCAATCGTCTACGAGAACGCACTGGAGCACCCGTACAAGAAATATGAATCGCATCCCTTCTGGAAGCGAATTGATAAGGGAATCTCAGACCTCGTTGAAAATCAGGATTTGGTGGAACGAGAGGCACGCCCGTATATCGTGGGATAGCTTTGCAAAACGATCCTGCAACGCAAGAAGGGCCATAAATAGCCGGAGCCACCGTCCTGATATGTACATGTCCGGTAAGCGCGTTAATCGGGACTCGTCACGATGTCGCTCGAGCCTGTCGTTCGAGCCACCAGTAGCCGGCCCCAAATGCAATGCCGCAAAACAGCAGACAGAGTCCCTGGCGCTGCGCCGTGATCACCGCACCTTCGAGGAATGTCTGATCCTCAATAAAAAATGGTTTCGGCGAGATTGACGCAGTCGCGCAGCCGATGGTGAAGACGAGCAAGGCCCCAACTGCGGGAAAATAAATTTGGCCGTCCCATCGCTTCTCAAGGCGGCCCCACACAACAATCGCTCAAGGAACGATCATCAAAAGCAATGCCAGGGCAAAGCCGCCTGTGAGCCAAAAGACCACTGCGAACCCAAAGCCAAATATCCAGTCGTGATGGGTCGTTCTCCCACTCCAAAAAAACGCTGTCGATACCGTCAACCAAGAGACGTATATGAGTGAGGCAATGACCGTGCTCGCGGCGTATGCAGCGAGTCGTCGACCGAGGTCAAAACGGCGAATATTGCTGACCGTTCCAGCTCTGTTTTCCATTTGCAGATATAGCGTAGAGAAACATAGATTCCCCTCAATAAAATTTCAAGTCCTGATTAGTCGCATAACCGGACATCTAGAGTATTGCTTTACTCGTCCGGTAAGCGCGGTCATCAGGCACGAGAGCGGAAAGAAGTGATTCAGTTCGAGTCGTCATCTTCCGTGTCTCGGCGATGGAACCAAACCACACCAATTCTATAAAGAAGGCGAAACGTGCCCGATGCAAGAAGAACGGCTCCCACGACGAGAGCCAACAAGTACTTACGGTAGCGGTCGATGTCGATGTTATATTTTGCAGCCAAAAAGGCCGCCATTGCGATGCTCGCGGCTATGAGCAGTGCGGTTGCCAACAATTTAAAGGAATCACCCTTCCGACGCTCACCGCAGGGGGTGTCCCACAATACGAGGAAGTAATGGTCGCCCTTACGCAGGGTACGAACGGCTTGGTCCCAACTGCGTTTTCCTTCCGGGTCCTCCACCTTTAGCCGGTTGTAAGCGTGGTGCAGAAGTCGTGAAATCTTGGCTTCATACTCCCCTGTGTCATATTGCGCTTCAAATTCCTCATTCAGTTCGACCGGGTGATCGCACGAGGTCGCATCGCTCTCTGTGAAATACATCATTTTTTTCTCGATGTCGGAGAGCGAAATGTTTTCCCGAGTCGCCTGCTCAGCGGCTTGCTGCACGAGGAAGTCTTTTGCTTGCTTGGTTTTCATCCTGGTAAAGTCACCCGGCCTACATAAAGTTTCACGTTCAGGGTCTAAAGACAAGCATCCGCTCCAGTAGCCATGAGCGCTGTCTTCGATGGCGTAAGGCACAATGCAAAACGACATGGGCTCCGAGCGGCAGTGCTCCGTAGTCGGATAACCGGACATTTTAAGTAGCACTTTACATGTCCGGTTTGCGCGTTAATCAGGAGCCAGCCTGCTGTAGCTGCCGAACAGTGGCCAATGCGAGTGAAGTTAGGGTTTCGCGATGCTCATGAGTGACAACATAATCAGAATGTAGGCAAGGATAGGTAGCCGATTCCGAGCGAAGAAGTCGTAGCCACTTTTCTCCGCCAAAATCTCAGACGCCGCACAAACTGACAGTATCAACAGGAACCCAATAGCAGTGAATTTCCTGATCCAATTGAGGGTTTGCCACCGAGTGAGGACAGAGAGACACGCGTTGAAGAATGTAACGCAACCCATAAAAATAAGCAGCCATCGCTTTTCATTTTTCCCGACACCACTAGTTACCTGTTGCGGAGCCTGGGCTTGGTCCATGTTGTTCACCTGTCGACAGTATAGATATTCGGAATCGGTCCCGCAGTCAATTCCCGGTTAGTCGGATAACCGGACAAGTCCAGTCCTATTACTTCACATGGACGATTTGCGCGTTAATCAGGACCTGTGCACAGTGGCGAAGGATGTGGGATTTAGCGATCAAGTCTACTAGCAATCCAACCGATAAGCAGACCTCCAACCGCGCCTGACGCGAGAATTGGGGCCAGAGCTTTCGTGATGATAGCGTCAGGGAGGCTTAGCAGGAGGCCGAGGATCAACCCAGTTGCCCAGCCCGGCCAAGGCAGCCGTATATTGCAGATGACGAATCCGAGACCGAAACGCGCGATGAACGCTCCAAGCATGGCCGATCGCTTGTCCGCAAAGCTCAGAGGAATCATCAATGCGGTGTCCAGAGCACCGAAAGCCAGCCCACAGAGCACGCCGAGAGAAATCCTTGACATTGCATTTCCTCCAGCTGATTTTCTAACAGTGTCCCCAGTAACTTATACCGAGGCCCGCCCGTCCGCAATATCCCCGGTTTGCGCGTTAATCGGGCATGTGAATTAGTTCCGGTTTGCCCGTGATACTTCCGCAGTGGCCAACGGCAAACAGAGAAAGGCAAGGAGCGCTGACAGAGAGCCGCCCGACTATTGCGGGAGACCCGTATTATAGAGAATGGCTTTGTGGCGCAGGTCAGGGCTGTAGGGGTCGTATACTGGATCGCCTTTGCATCGATAACTGCTTGCCTTTAACAGTGGAATTATTTCGTCAGCTTGCCTTTTTCATTCTGAGCTGCAAGCCCATATCGTATTGCCGCTTCAAGTGTATCGATGTTTATATCCTTTAGCGCTTTAAACCGAATGCAATATCCGGTCACGCTCGCCTTGCCCAGTTTTTTTCCATACGTTTTGGCTAAGTACTTCTTATCTTTGAGACCAAGAATATAGACAGAGATTCCGGTTTTGTTTCCGCTCCCGCCAACTTGAAAAAACTCTCTACTTTTTCCATTGGCATATTTTATTGTGTGAAATCCATATCCAATCGTAGGGTTGGAAACAGTATGATTTTTCCTGTCTTTACCATCGGAGAACCATAATTTGCATTCTGGTGCCACTTGAAGTGTGAGCCGATGCAACTCCCGCATGTCACTGCGTTTTGGCTCCGGTTGGCTGGCAAAATACTTCTTGATTTGTTCTTGTACGATCATATGTCCTGCTCTCCCGTTGTGCGCACGAGAGTATACGACGTTTAATCCTTCTCCCCCTTGCAAGGGCGGGCGGCCTGACCGTTGAGGTCAGTCGACCGCGAGGGCGCCCAGCAAGCCGTTGTTGCGTGGGGGAGCCTCCTTGGTGTCTCTGAATCAGCTCGGTCGCTGAGTCCAGCTCTTGTACACCATGCGCTCCTCCTTTGACCTATGCATTCAAACTTATCGGGACTTGAGGCTGCGCCATTGGTAGTTCGCTTCGAGAAACGGCTCAAGCCGAGGTCCAGCGTCCAGACGCCTCTTCGATGAATGATATCTAAACTGAGTCCGAAGAGTTCTTCTTTGCTGGAGTCTTCCCAATGAAAATTCTCATGTAGGTTACGTCCCACACTTGCCAGTTCGGTTTCGGAAAGCCTCATGGCCTTCGCCAGTGTCCTTGCCGCGTCAATAACTTCCTTTTGTGTCGAGGCAGAGTAGTGGATGGTGATGTTCTGTAGCTGCTCCGTCCGTGTGCCGTCGGGGTTCTGCTTGAGGTCGAACATGAATGCTTCGGCGCATTCATCGACTCCATTGATTACTCGGCCCCTGCTGGCGATAGACGTACACACGGCGCTGTCGCAATCTATGCCAAGTAGTTCGGTGGGCCACATCGCTTGGACACGGGCCACGTTGACTTCCCGCCAGTTAGAGTGCTGGAGGACGACCAGCGCTTTGGCGAGTGCGTCCGGCTCTGGGCAGCCTTTAAGGCGACCGCCCGTCGCTTGGCCGCTCAGAGAGGTCGCAAACGCCAATATTCCGAAAAGAAACAAGTTCCTGCTCACTGGTTGTTCTCCCGGGACAAGCTCACGTGCATTACCGCCAACGTTAGGACCGGATGCCCGAGTTCGAGAAAGGGTTTGCGTCTTAGTGCCTGATTAACGCGGTGGTCTCAATTGGTCGACGCAACACTCCGCTCGAACCCAGCTCGCATTGAAAACAAAGGCTAAATTCACTCGCTATGTTAGATCAGCCGGAAGGCTGCCCTGGCTAGGTTTTGACCGAGTACAGTCAAATAGATCGGTTCTCCAGGGGAAGTACTGTCGGATCAACCGACTAGCTGGTGTTGCATCGACCGGTTGAGATGGCACGGATAACCGGACATCTTCCGTTAGTTCGCGTTTCGATGTGGTGGGGTATAATTCTGGCGGGACTGCTTCCATGACTTCCTCGCCTCTTCATTTCTGTCCGCTCTGCTCGATGTGGCTGCTGCCGAAACAGATTCGCATGTGGCGCTTCAACTGCCCAAATTGTCAAAAGTCTCTGCGTGCCCTCTATTTTCCTGGCTATTTGTGGGTGAGGATAATCGTCATCTACGTTGGCGCCTTTGTTTTCGCTTGGCAGCGAGGGTGGCACGACTCATTCATTGTGTTTGTTTTCTCGTTTTATGTATTCCCCATGCTCTTCATTTGGGAGTGTTTCATCCATCCTCTTATTCCGCTGCGGAGGATTGAGCCAGCGCCAAAATCGATGTTCTTTACGACTTTAGACCTTTCGAGCCGGTAAGCACTCCGGTCTGACGGCTGCAAGACCTGATGCAAGCTCTGCAACAATTCCCGGCTGACGCCTGGCAAGTCGGATTGCCGGACAAAGAGAATCCGGATGTCCGGTTCGCGCGCTGGTCGGGACTTTGCAACTGCCGATAGGGAGCGGTAAGCGCGTCGGCAACTCGGACCTGACTTACACCGGCGACGGCCAGGCTCCGAGCCGCCATTTGCTCACTTTTTGGGGTTCTCTTCCAGGTCTTTGTAGATGACATGCCCTTGGTGACCGCACGCTTTCTGTTCTTCGAGTGAAAGAGGTATCAGTTTTTCATTTGGCAGCACAGAGTCACACCGCATGTAATTCTCGAACCCCGGGGCTGAAAATACGAACACCACGCTGGCGGTCTCAGTTCCCGCGTTCTTTACGCTCACCCAGGTTTGCGCCGGAATGAACACCGTTCCTCCTGCATGCAGATCGCGTTCCTGGTCTCCCAGATGAACGTGGACGGTTCCTTTCTCGAGATACAGAATTTCATCCTGCCCAAGGTGCTTGTGCAAAGGGAATTCGTCCCCGGGAGCCATGTCTTCGGTTCCCATAACAAGGTGCTGCGAACCATTGTTCTTGGGGCTTACCTTCAGCACGAAGCCCCCGGGAGGAGGTTCTCGCCATATCCGTCGCTCACCGTCATTTTTCTCCAGCAGGAGTGGTTTTGGAGCAGCCTGGGACGTGGTTGCGGAACTGGATTGTGCTGATCGAGTCTGAAAGCCAAAAACCGCAACGAGCATGACAGCTATCGTCGCAAACGCTGTCCTAACTGAATATGAGTTCATCGCACACCTCCTTGCGACTGCCGATCGGTCAGATAGTATCACTCCGATAATTCGACTCGCACTGTGGGCCGCCATACTTCTCCGAAGTGACCTGAGACGTACAAACCGGATGTGCGCATTTCGTGGTTTCGTCGGCTGCCATAGGAAGGTGGGTACCTGTCCTTTTTTTGTACTTTCCGCCAGTTTCTTTCGCATTCGTGCGGCGCGTAATGTCACCTATAAGGGGCTAATCCATGAGCGAACTTAGCGATTGGGTACAAGGCTATTGGTTCCAGCTTGGAAGTCTGCTGCTCCAGCTCGGCACGCTGGTCACTCTGATGTGGTTTGCCAGGAGAATGCTCAGGATCGTGTTGACACCTCCAGAGCACGCGGAATCGTTGCATCCGGCATCCGCGCCGAGGATGGCGGTATCCGCCGAAGCACAGCCGTACTCGAGCGGCCTTCGAGGGCTTATTCCGATGGACAGCGATCCCTCGCGGCCACCGGCACAGGCTGCGTATGCTGGCTCCGGGGGCAACGACCTTTGGCACTCCATCGTCAAATGGATGAACACGCCAATGGGGAAGGCCCCGGTAGCGTGGCGCCGCTGGGAAATCCGGCGGGTCCACTCGGTCTAGAACTTATTTTGTATGCACCGCAGGCTGATATGGATTGAAAAGCCGAGCTTTCAAGGCAGCGGGTGCTCGGATTGCGCATGGGTGTTCAAGCCTTCAGGGCCGCCCGCCGGCGATTCGCTCGAGGAAATGAAGAGGAATTTCGAGCGCTTGCGCAATATTGAATTTGCAAACCATTCTTGCGCTGCACACCCAAAAGCAAGGAAGGCCAGAGTCTAAGTAATCTGCAAGCTGCTTAATTCCCTCGCATATTTCAACGTGACTGCTCCACTTTTCTCACCGCCTCATGCAAAAGATGAGTAGCCCTTCAGAACGTCAGGAGGCGAAGTTTTCCCGTTCTGTTTCCACTTATGTGTGCGTCGCGAACAGCAAGCAGGTACGTTGGAATCAGGCGGACTTTTTGACGTCCTGCTGCTGGTAGGCGTAGATGCGGGAGTCGCAGGTGTTGCAGCGGAAGGGGCGGACAGGGGTGAGGCGGCAGGCGAGCTGTTCGGCGATGCCACGGCGGCGGGAACGGTGGATGTCCGTGCTTCCGCAGAGGGGACATTTGTGGGAGCGGATTAGATAGAGCAGCTTCACGGGGCGCTCAGAAGAGACATAGTCAGTATGCGGGCGGGGGAATGAAGAGTAGCGCCGGCATACGGCGGCGTCAAGAGTACGGGGGGAGTACGGATTCGAGCGCAGCCGCTACGCGGGCGATTAAGTTTGGGAAAGCACGAGCCAAGGCTAAGGCACGCGTTGGGCGAGCCGAGCGATGAATCGCAAATCACGAGCTACTGCGTTAGCGGCCGAGATTCTTGAGAATGTGGTAGAGCGAGCCGGAGATGGAGGCGAGCGTTAGAACGGCGACTATGCCGACGAGGACGTCTGTGTCCATTGCGGGTCTCCGGTGTTGTTGGATGCGGTGGAGCGCGGATGGGTTACGTGAGCCAGCGGTATGAAAGGCGAAGAGCCGACAGGATGCGGGCGTTGTGTTAGGCCAGGGCTTGGCGGAGATCTTCAATCAGGTCGGGGGGATCTTCCAAGCCGATGGAGACGCGGACAGTGCCGGGCTCGACGGAGGCGGCGCGGAGTTCGGCGAGAGACATGTTGTAGTGCGAGGTGTAGGCGGGGAGGACGACGAGCGATTCGGCGCCGCCGAGGCTTGCTGCTAGCAGGAAAACGCGGACGCGGTCGCAGAAGCGGCGCGCGGCGGCGAGGCCGCCTTTCATGTCGAAAGCGAGCATGGCGCCGAAGCCTTTCATCTGGCGTTTGGCGAGCGCGTGATCGGGATGCGAAGCCAGGCCGGGATAGTGGACACGCGCAATCTTGGGATGCCGTTCAAGATATTTTGCGACGGTCATGGCGGTCTTGCACTGGCGCTCCATGCGGACTGCGAGCGTCTTCATGCCGCGGATGAGCAGGTAGGCGCCTTCGGGATCCATCGAGCCGCCCATGTAGATGATGTTGTCGCGCACTTTGTTGATAAAGGCGCGGCTGCCAGCGGCGGCGCCGGCGATGAGGTCGGAATGGCCGGAGAGATATTTGGTGGCGCTGTGAAGAACCACGTCGAAGCCCATCTGGATCGGTTTTTGCAGGACGGGGCTGGCGAAAGTGTTGTCGATGAGCGAGAGCAGATCCCATTCTTTTGCGAAGGCGATGGCTTTGCGGAGATCCACGAGGCGAAGAGTGGGATTAGTGGGCGTCTCGATGTAGAGCGCTTTGGTGCGCGGGTTGACGAGATGCTGGATGCCTGCAAGATCGAAGTCCACATGGCGGACAACGATTCCGAAACGTGGGAACACGTCGCGCATCAGCCGGTAGGTGCCGCCATAGGTCTGGCGAGTGGAAATCACTTCGTCGCCTGCTTTCAGGACCACGAATAGCGCACTGGAAATGGCGGCCATGCCGGAGGCGGTGACGATGGCGGCTTCGGCGCCTTCGAGCGCGGCGAGTTTGGTTTCTGCAATGGTGAGCGTGGGATTGCCGTAGCGCGTGTAAATGTAGGCGGAACTTTTTCCTTCGGCCCAGAGTCGCATTTCCTCAGTGCTCGAGAAAGTGAAGTTGGCGGTGCGAGAGACGTCGATGCCGACGGGACCGGCGACGCGGAATTTTTCCTGGCCTGCGTGAATGGCTAGAGTTGAGTCGCCGGCGCGATGTTTTTTGAGCTGTTTTTTCATGGCATGAGCTTGGCGCAAGCGGCGGGGGAACCGCAAGCGCCAAATTGGCAAGCGGCGGGAAAAGATTTCATCGCGGGGATGAGAGGATTTCATCCGGCGGCGGAAAACGGAAAAAAGAAAATGAAGCGATGAATGTGCATTAGAATGCGCCTGGGATGCAGGAGAAATGACGGTTCAATCGATAGAATTGGTGGGCGCGGCGTGGACAATGTTCGCGGCTTACTGGCTTGTGGAGGGAGTGAGAGCGAAGCGCGCCCAGAAGCGGGAGGCGGCTGGCGACAGGTTGGTCCATGTGGTGATTATGGGGGCGGCATTTTGTTTGGTGGCAATTTACGATCCGCGACTGGGACGGTTGAATGAACGGTTCATGCGCGAACGGGAGTGGGTGAGGGATTTGGGAGTGGCGCTGGCGTTTGTGGGAGTCGGGTTTGCAATCTGGGCGCGGCATCATATCGGGAGATATTGGAGTGCGCGGGTTTCGATTGTGGAGGAGCATAGGCTAATCCATACGGGACCGTATGCAAGAATTCGGCACCCGATTTATACGGGTATGCTGGTGGCGCTGGCAGGGACGGCACTGGTGGTGGGGGAATACCGGGCATTGGTTGGATTGGGAATTGCGCTGCTTGGATTTGCGCGCAAGGCGAAGAAGGAGGAGGAGATGTTGGCGGCGCGATTCGGGCGGGAGTTCGAGGAGCATCAGAGAAGGGCAGGATTTTTTCTGCCGAAATTGTTTTGAGCACAAAGGAGTTAGGCAATTTAGGGTTCGCCTTCTGTTCCCTATTGGCTTTGGCGAAGCCGCCGATGTAATTCAGATGGACGGGTGGCGGAATTGTGCAAGGATAGTAAGACGGGCGAAAACCGCGGTTTCGGCAATGCGGAGACTAGAAGGGGACAACCGATGAGGAAAAACATTGGATGGCTGCTGATCCTGGGGGTGTCCACGCTAAGCATGACCGGGTGTTTGTTCCGCCGCGTCGCCGGCCCTTGTTACGGGGTGGGCTGTCCTGCGTTCAGTTCAAGCGGCACGCAAAAGACGGCAGTGCTGCCGCAACCGGCTGGTGGGAGTACGCAGGCGCAGAATAGCGCGGCGACTGAACCATCTAACACTGCAACCTCGCAGGCTGTTGGTTCGCAGGCGGGATCCGCTCAGGATGGCGCGAACAAAAGTGATGCGGAAGCAGCAAAGCAGGGAAGACTTACGCGCATGCTCACGGCGATGCACCTGCATTCAAAATCTTGAAGCGACGGATCAGGTGGTGAAACCGCGCCACTGGAAGTTTTTCTTGCGCTGAAAAGTTTTCACTGCGATCTGAATTTCAGAACCGGAATTTCAAGCCTCCCATAAAACTAACTGGGAAATCAGTTCGTCCGAAATCCTAAATCTAGAAATTATATCCGCGTTTATGCGGAGGCTGCTTCCTCCTGATCGCCGTGAGGCTTGTGCGCAGCGATCACTTTTTCCGCAATTTCCGCGGGGACAAAATCGTAATGCGAAAATTCCATGGAGTAGCTGCCGCGGCCCTGGGTCATGGAAATTAACTCGTTGGCGTAGCTGAGCATTTCAGCGAAAGGGACCTGCGCTTTAACGATGACGTTGCCGGCGCGCGTTTCGCTGCCACTGATTTTTCCGCGACGCCCGCTGAGATGGCCCATCAGGTCGCCGGAATATTGTTCGGGAGCATACACCTCGACGTGCATGATGGGCTCGAGGAGCGCGGGGCGCGCCTGCTTCATGGCTTCTTTGAAAGCGAGCGAGCCGGCAATTTTGAAGGCCATGTCGCTGGAATCCACGTCGTGATATTTGCCATCGTAGAGGCTGGCGCGAAAATCGGTGACGGGAAAACCCGCAAGGAAACCGCGTTCAGCGGAATCGCGCAGACCTTTTTCGACGGAGGGAATCCAGTTCTTGGGGATCGCGCCGCCGAAGATATCGTCCACGAACTCGATGCCTTTGCCGCGCGGGAGCGGCTCGATTTTGATGCGGCAGACTCCGAACTGTCCGTGGCCGCCGGTTTGTTTCTTGTGTTTACCTTCGGCGTCAGCTTTGCCGCGAATGGTTTCGCGATAGGGAACTTTCGGCGGATGCAATTTCATTTCGACGTGATAACGCTTGCGGAGTTTGGCGACGACGACCTCAATGTGTTGCTGGCCGGCGCCGGAGAGAAGAAATTCTTTTGTTTGCGGGTCGCGGGAAAAGCGCAGAGCGAGATCTTCTTCGAGGATGCGGTGAATGGCCTGGCCAATTTTGTCTTCGTCTGCGCGCGTTTTGGGCTCGACGGCAAAAGTGATGGAGGGTTCGGGGATGCGCGCATGTGGGTAGAAGATGGTGCCGTTCTTGTCGCCGAGAGTTTCGCCGGTGGTGGTGTCTTTTAGTTTTGCGACCGTGCCGATGTCGCCGGCGTGCAAATCGGAAACGGCGGTGGCCGTCTTGCCCTGCATGGCGGAGATGTGTTGCAGGCGCTCCTGGGTGTTGCGATTGTAATTGTTGACGGTGGCGTCGTTTTTCAGCACGCCGGACATGATTTTAAAATAGGTGATGCGTCCAGCGAAGGGATCGGCGAGCGTCTTGAAGACGAACATCGAAAGCGGCTCGGAGTCAGCGATTTTGCGGTCGATGGTGTCGCCCTTGTGGTCCGGCGTTTTGTGACCCGTGGCTTTTCCGCGGGCGGCGGGCGAAGGGAAAATCTCGACCAGGAAATTCAGAATCGCGTCAGAGCCGATATTGTGAAGCGCAGAGCTGAGCATCACTGGAAAAATGCGCTTGGCGAGGACAGCTCCGCGCAGGCCTTTTTTTAAATCCCCGACGGGCAACGTGCCCTCGTCGAAAAACTCCTGCATCAATGCGTCGTCGCCCTCGGCGACCATTTCGACCAGAGCTTCATGAGCGGTCTTGGCTTCATCGGCGAGGTCCGCGGGAATTTCTTCGATTTTTGCTTTGCCGTCGCCATCGGGGGTATAGAGCAGCGCTTTCATTCCGATGAGGTCCACGACGCCTTTGAAACTTTTTTCCTGACCGATGGGCAGTTGGATGGGAACGACGCCGCGGCCGAAGACTTTTTGAAGCGAGTCGAGAGTGCGCTCGAAGCTGGCGAGTTCGCGATCCATCCAGTTGATGACGAAGGCGCGGGGCTGATCGTATTCAGTGGCGTAGTCCCAAACTTTTTCGGTGACCACCTGGACGCCGGCGGCCGCGTCGACAAGGATCAGCGAAGCGTCGGTGGCGATGAGAGAGGATTTTGTTTCATTGATGAAGGTGGAATAGCCGGGTGTATCGAGGACATTGATTTTTGCTTTTTCGGGCTGCCCTGGGGCCTGCCATTCCGCGAAGGCCAGGCCAGTATTGATGGAAATTTTACGCGCGATCTCTTCCTCGTCCCAATCGGTGATGGTGGAACCGTCGGAGACCTTACCCAGACGCGGCGTCATGCCGGCGGTGAAGAGCAACGACGACACGAGCTGGGTCTTCCCCGTGTCGCCGTGGCCTACAATGCCCACGTTGCGTATCCAATCGGTGTTGTAGGATTTCATAAGTCACCTCGATGAGTTTTGGATATTGGAAATTCGAAACGAGAAAACGGGAAAAGAAACATCGAAGGATGGAAGATGGCGGCGGTGCGAATAGGCATTTCGTGGGGAGAAAATTCGGAGCGCGAATTCGAGCTGTGCGAAACCACGAACATCACGACGCCGCCCCCGGCGGTTGCGCGTGACCCTGCGGAATGGGGATGCTAGCACAGGGATTGGATTTGGTTCAACAAGGAGCGAAATTCCGCCAGGGTCAGTTTCCCGCGATCCGAATACTATTCGGGATTGAAGCTCGCGGGCGTGGTTCACTTCGGCTTGATGTTTTGATTTACGCGGAACAGGTTTGTGGGATCGTAGCGCTTCTTGATCTTCGCGAGGCGGTCGTAGTTTTTGCCGTAGGTGGCGCGGATGCGATCTTCGCCTTCTTCCATCATGAAATTTACGTAGGCGCCGCCGGCGGAGTAGGGATGAAGCTCGCGCCAATATTCCTTGGCCCAGGCGGTGACTTTTTCCTTGTTCGCGGGCTCGGGATCAACGCCGACCATAACCGAGGACCAGGTCGCGTCGCGGTAATTCCAAGGTGTTGCAGTGCTTCTGACGCGGCCGGCAGCGCCATTGATAGGGTAAAGGTGCATGGTGGCGTGCAGTGAAGGCAAATTCGCAGCGTACTTCAGATGAATCGCGATGGCTTCGTCCGGGAGAGTACGGATGAAATCTGCCTTCCAATACCATTGCAGGCCCGGCGGATAGAGACCGTCGAAGAGGCTCTGCAGTGTGGGATAGGGAATCGGGCCGACCAGGTCGAGTGCCGGAGTCTTGAGATTTCGGATGGGCTTGAACAGCTTCTCCGCCCTATTCATCGGTCCGGTGTAGCACCAGACTATGCCGCACACTTTTTTATGGTGAAGGTGCTCGGGGAACGGCGGGGCAGGCGGCACGGTGTGGAAAGCGAAGAAGCCATAGACGTCGTCGGGTGCTTTGGCGATGAAGGTGCGGTACCAGCGCATTAACTCCGCAGCATCTTCGAGCGGCCAGAACATTGGCCCGCCGTAAACGGTGTGCACAGGATGCGCCTTGAAGAGAAATGAAGTGACCACGCCGAAATTGCCGCCTCCGCCGCGTACTGCCCAAAAAAGGTCGGCATTTTCTTTAGCGTTGGCGGTGACGAACCGGCCATCGGCGAGCACCATTTCGACGGCCAGTAAATTATCGATGGTCAGGCCATAGCGGCGCGTCAAGTAACCGGTGCCGCCGCCCAACGTGAGTCCAGCCACGCCGGTTGTGGAGATGATGCCTGATGGAACGGCGAGACCGAAGGCGTGCGTGGCATGATCCACATCGCGCCACAGAGCGCCACCACCGGCGAGCACGGATTTCTTGTGGGGGTCCACGCGAACATAATTCATCCGCGAGAGATCTATCACCAATCCGTCGTCGCAGACTCCCAAGCCGCCGGCATTGTGCCCGCCGCCGCGGACGGCGAGCAGCAGCTTCTGCTCGCGTGCGAATTTCACCGCGGCCATAACGTCAGCGACATCCGCGCAGCGCGCAATGAGCCGCGGGTGGCGGTGGATCATGGCGTTGTACACCTTGCGAGCCGCGTCGTAAGTTGGGTCGCCTGGCTGGATCAGTTCTCCGCGCAAGCCGGCCTTGAAAGCTGTAATTGTCGTTCCGTCGAGCATGGTTAACTAAACCTCACTCTGGGAAATTCATACGACGTACGATGGCCTGAAAACCCGGGTCGGAGCGCAGGGCGTCGTACATCGGCTCGACGCGCAGATAGATTAAATCAGCATCCCGCTCCGCATAGGCTCTTTCCAGCCATTGGAGTGACTGCAGCTTGTCACCGAAACCCGCATAGTTCTTGGCGAAGATAGTCGGTTGGATATAGGTCCGCTTGGCCTCATCCAGGAACAGCTCGAGCGACGTCTGCCAGTAGCCATGTGGGCCCGCCGCCTGGTAGCCCTTCTCCAGCAGCGGCGCCCGTCGCCGACCGATCTCGCCAATGGCCTGATCCTGCGTGATTGCCTGTTCGTACATTCCCCGTTGCTCATAGACATTTCTCAGGTTGTAGTGTGCGACCGAAAATTCGGGGGCGATCTCAAGCGTCTTGCGGCCCTGTTCGATGGCTTGATCATACTGGCGCGCGAAGTAATAGATGTCACCCAGGTTCGCATTGATAATAAGCGACAGCGGATCGGTCGCGAGGGCTCTTCTCATCTCCGCGATCGCTTCCTCGAACTGTCCCATGGGTGTCAAATATGTGTACGCATAAAAGTACCGCCCGTCTGCAGAGCTGGGGCTCAATTCGATGGCGCGCTTAAATTCCCGCTCGGCACCTGCCCAGTCCCATTCATAGCCTGATTTGACCGCCGCCAACGCGGTGTGCGCTTCGGCAAGCTTATCGTCCAGCTCGAGGGCCTTCAGCGCGGCTGCCTTGGCCTTCGGGAAAGATTCCTTGGGCGGCAAGCCTCCCCAATAACCGCTGATGACATGATAGGCGTCGGCCAGCCCGACGTAGGCTTGGGCGTAATTGGGGTCCAGCGCGGTGGCCTGCTCGAAATATTGAATGGCGCCCTTAAGTGACGCTGCGCCGCGCCGGTTGAATGCGTAGCGGCCCTGGAGATAGAGTTGGTAGGCTTCGGAATTCGTGGTGCCGCGCTTCGCTAGGCGCGTTCTGTCCTCGCCGGTCAACCGCACACGCAATTTCTCCGAGATTTGCTGGGAAATCTCCTGCTGGACCGAGAACACGTCGGCCAGCTTCCGGTTGTACTGATCGCCCCAGAGCTGCGCCCCCTTGTCCACATCAACCAGCTCCGCCTGCACAATCAAGGTGTCGCCGCGCTGTTGCAATCTTCCTGCAAGCACAGCGGCCACGTGCAGCTCTTGCCCCACCTTTTGCGGGTCAGCCTCTTTGCCTTTGTAGCGGAATACGGTGCTGCGCGCCATCACCCGTAGCCCGGAAAGCTGCGAGAGGTTGTTGATGATGCTCTCAGTGATGCCGTCACTCAGATACTCGGTGTTCGGGTCCGCACTCACGTTGACAAACGGCAATACAGCTACTGAATCGAGCGATCCGCCAGCGTGCCAGGAAGGATTGGCACGATAGAGCCAATAGCCGATGGCTGCGACAACAACGGCGATGGCGGCCAGCGTGATCGCAAGTTTCTTCTTATGCCGTTTCGCCAGCCCAACCGCCAGAGCTGTGTCGGAGGTGTGCTCGGATTGCACTTGGGTTTTGGATATGCGCGAGTCCTGCTCGGCATCCACGGTCACAGTCGCGGAGCGGCTTGAATCGGTGTCGCGCTTCAGCCGCTTCAAGTCAGCGCGCATCTCTGATGCGGACTGGCAACGCAGGTCGCGGTCCTTCTCGAGCGCCTTGTTGATGATTTCTTCCAGCTTTACGGGCAAGTCTGGATTCAGCCGCACGGGAGATACCGGGGCGCGGTTCAGAATTCCCTCGCTGATCACGCCGGTAGTTTCGCCACGGAAGGGAAGAGTGCCGGTGGCCATCTCATACAGCACGACACCGAAGGAGAACAGATCGGTGCGCGTGTCCAATTCCTTGCCGCGCACTTGCTCCGGCGACATGTAGGCAACTGTGCCTACGGTCGTGCCCGGACTTGTCAACAATTCGTCGGCTGTCACCGTCGGCATGGCGGATGCGCCGGCGCCTCCCGCTATTGATGTGGGCGTCAGCTTGGCCAGTCCGAAGTCGAGAATCCTGGCATGGCCGCGCTTGGAGACGAAAATATTCGCGGGTTTGATATCGCGGTGGATGATGCCGTGGGCGTGGGCGGCGTCCAACGCATCGGTGATTTGAATTCCCAGGTCGAGCACCTCTTCCAGGGGGAGCGGTTTGCCGGTGATGAGGTGCTTGAGTGTTTGGCCCTCGAGAAGCTGCATGGCAATGAAGGGCTCGTGATTGTGCTCGCCAATTTCGTAAATGGTGCAAATATTTGGGTGGTCGAGCGCGGAGGCGGCCTGCGCTTCGCGCTCAAAGCGCTCGACAGCCTGGTGATCTCTGGCGAGAGCTTCCGGCAAGAATTTCAGGGCGACAAAACGGTGGAGCTTGGTGTCTTCGGCCTTGTAGACCACGCCCATTCCGCCGCCGCCGAGTTTTTCGAGGATGCGGTAGTGCGAGACGGTTTGCCCAATCAATGAAGAAGAATCTGTCATCGGAGGCAGATGATAGGTGCTGGCAAACAGCAAGTCAACGTGAGCGCGCTAGCGGAGGGACATCCGATTGCAGCGCGCGAGCGTAGTATGAAGTAGAGGCCTGCTCAGATGCGGGATTCGCGGAGGCGAGGCCCGAACACGGATTCGTGATTCGAAAAACGCATGGGTTCAGGTGACATTCAAACATTCATAAGTTTGTGGGAAAGACTGTTGGAAAGGAATAAAATGCCGATGATTCAGGAAGGGCACACGTTCCCTGGGGATCGCGCCGTTCCATCCACGCAGCCCACCCCAGCCAAAGCAAGACCGGGTAAGCGAAGGATGAACGGGCGGGAGGAATGATCATGCGCACGAAAATTCTCATGCATTCGGTGGGAGGGCTGTTGTTCGCGCTAATTATGCTGGCGATGCCGGCGACAACCGCAGCGCAAGTGGGAGTATTTGTGAGTTTTGGTCCGCCGGAGTTGCCTGTATATGAGCAGCCTGTTTGTCCCGGTGAGCGGTATATCTGGACGCCCGGATATTGGGCGTGGGACGACGATGGCGAGGACTACTACTGGGTGCCTGGAACGTGGGTGCTGGCGCCGAGAGTGGGTTTCCTTTGGACACCTGGATATTGGGGTTGGGGCGGCAGAGGGTTTGTTTTCTATGACGGATATTGGGGACCGACTATAGGTTTCTATGGCGGGATCAACTATGGATTCGGTTACTTCGGGCACGGATATGAAGGCGGGCATTGGGATCACGACCGCTTTTTCTACAACCGTGAAGTAACCAATGTGAATGTGACGGTGGTCCACAATGTTTACAACACCAGAGTAGAGAACAACTACAACACGACGACGCGGGTGAGCTACAACGGCGGAACCGGCGGGATCACCGAACGGGCGCGGCCAGAGGAAGAGGCTGCCGCGCGCGAGAAGCACATCGCGCCGGTACACGATCAAGTGCAACATCTGCAGGCTGCGCGCACGAATCCGGAACTGCGGGCTTCCGCGAACCATGGGAAACCGCCGATCGCTGCAACAACCAAGCCGGCGGCATTTAGCGGGAGCGGTGTGGTAGCGGCAAAAGAGGGAGGACGCTACAATCCGCCGCCAAAATCAGGAAACAACGCAGCTACGCGGACCGAGACTGGAACCGCGGCTCGCGGTAATGCAGGGACACGGACAGACACTGGCAACGCGGCTCATGCAAACGCAACTCACGCCAAGGAACTTCAACCCTACAAGCCCCCCACCCCGGCAAACTCGGGCAATCCCAAAGTTGATCAGAAATATCAGCAGCAGCAGGAGAAATTAGTTCAAAAGCAGGAGCAGGATCGCCAGAGGCTGACCCAGAAACAAGAGCAGGACCACCAGCGACTGGCGCAGAAGAATGCGGATGATGCGAGGAAGCAGCAGATCGAGCAGCAGCACCAGCAGCAAACGCAGCAACTCGCGCAAAGACACGAGCAGCAACAGCAGAAGTTGCAACAGAAACAGCCGCCGCCGCCCCAGCACCAGAACGAGGCGAAGCCGTCGAACAAGAAGCCGTAATTGAGGAACTGAAAGCGGATCGGTCGGGCCTGGCCGCGGGTGGTTGAAATTCAGCAGTGGTGGTGGAAGGCGGCCAGGCCCGTGCACGGCTCCCTAAACCCTCTTGCCGGTAGAGTCGTCGTCATCTAGTTGATTATGCTCATAGTTAGTATGAACCCCTGCGCGAACCCTGCTTTGGCAATGCCCTTGCAACATCCGATCTGCGTGAGCAACATCAAACGAGTGGAAGAGCAATTGAAGGATTGGCAGGAGGTCAGCAACGGGCTGCAAAGCGCGGGCGCTGACGGGAGGTCCAAGATGAAATACATAAAATACGCAGTGCTGATCGGACTTTTAATTGTTTCAGTCGGAGTGGGAAGAGCTAATGCTCAGGTCGCGGTAGGCATAGGGTTTGGCCCGGGCTATTATGGCCCAGCGCCTGTTTGCGCTTACGGCTACTATCCCTATGCCCCCTACGCTTGTGCACCCTACGGATATTATGGCCCGGATTACTTTGTGAACGGTCTTTTCATAGGCGCCGGACCGTGGTTCCATGGATTCTACGGGGGTCGCTTCTTTGATCGTGATGATTTCCGTGGCCGTGGATTCCGTGGCGACCGCGGCTTCCGAGGAGACCGAGGGTTCCGTGATGATCGTGGATTCCGCGGCGACCGAAGTGGTGACCGTGGGTTCCGTGGTGACCGAGGCGGCGATCGAGGATTTCACGGCGGTAATGGTTTCCGCGGTAACGGCGCGGTCCGCGGTGGCGGGTTCCAGGGTAATGGCGGATCACGCGGCGGAAACAGCTTCCACGGCGGCGGCAGTGTTTCGCATGGTGGCGGAGGATCCCATACCAGTGGCGGAAGTCACGGTGGTGGCCGTCGATAAGTCCAGATAGTTAGTGCAAAAATGAACGGCTGGCAGCGTGGGCTGCCAGCCGTTTTTTGTTTGTGGCGAAATGTGTGGCGCAGAGGAGAGGCGCCTGGGTGGGCAGTTTTCGCAATCTGGCGGCATCTTTCGCGGTTCGCACTCATCCAAGTAGGGGCGAGATACAAGCACCATAAGTAAATCACACGAACGGAGGCAATGATGGCAATCCGCGACGCATTCCTACCCGAATTCAGTCAAGAAATGGCAACAGCGCGTAAGACGCTCGAGCGCGTGCCCGAAGGGAAATCCGAATGGGCGCCGCATCCGCGATCAATGAAAATGGGGCGGCTGGCCGGGCACATCGCTGAACTCCCGGGCTTGATCACTACGGCGCTGAGCCAGGAGAGTCTGGATTTTCGTCCACCGGGCGCGCCTCCGCGAGTGCCGTTTGTGATGACCACGCGTGAAGGGCTGCTGCAAGCGTTCGACAAGAACGTCTCGGCCGCCAGCGCTGCCATTGCGGGAGTAAGCGACGAGGCATTAATGAAGACCTTCACGCTCTCGGCCGGGGGCAAAGTGATCTTCACTCTGCCGCGTCTGGCGGTGCTGCGCGGTTTCGTGCTCAACCACGTGATCCATCATCGCGGGCAACTTTCTGTTTATCTGCGGTTGAATGATGTGCCGGTGCCATCGATTTACGGGCCGTCCGCGGATGAGCCGCTGTTGTAGACAGCGGGATCTGTTTTTAATCGAAGAAAATAGGACGAATCCGCACGGCTTGTACATTTAAGGGGCGATGCGGAAAGTTCCTTTCGGTTCAACGAAGCCGTA